>Ga0209343_10000896_pt1 | contig 41376 bp, 54 predicted proteins | sample RifCSPlowO2_02_FD_184026 | JGI IMG/M metagenome (GOLD analysis project Ga0209343, IMG submission 184026) | Groundwater microbial communities from Rifle, Colorado - Rifle CSP2_plank lowO2_0.2 (SPAdes) (version 2) | ecosystem: Environmental > Aquatic > Deep subsurface > Groundwater | place...
CACAAACAGCAGCCCTACAGGAAGACCTGAAGGCAAGGGAATCGTCTAATCGTTGCTGTATATAATAAAGTCCTTCAAGAACGGTAAGGTCTATTTTGTTAAGTGGGACTTCATACTTTTGGAAATGTGGTTCTTCTTCATCATCCGGATTAAAACGAAAGATGTTAAAGTAGACTCTATCTTTTACCATTATAAAGTTATTATTTAACAAACCACAGAAATATTCAGAATTATGAGGGTTATTACCAATCTTGTAAATACTGTGTAAAATTTGTTCCCATCCGATTTGTATTAAACATTATTCAAACAATGCATCTACAAACGCATCCGGGTTAAATTTTTCCATGTCATCTGGTTTTTCACCAATGCCTACAAACTTTACAGGAATGTTAATCTCGCTTCGCATACCTAAGACAATTCCTCCCTTTGCAGTACCGTCAAGTTTTGCAAGGAATATTCCTGTTACGTCTACTGCCTGTTTAAACATCTTTGCCTGTGATATTGCGTTTTGTCCTGTCGTAGCATCAAGCACCATCAGTACTTCATGTGGTGCAGAAGGTATTCTTTTAGAAATAACGCGTTTTATTTTGCTTAACTCGTTCATCAAGTTTTCTTTTGTATGCAAACGTCCAGCCGTATCAATTATTAATACCTCAATACCTCTTGCAACACTAGCTTCCATAGCGTCGTAAACAACTGCTGCAGGGTCGGAACCTGTCTGGTGTTTTACTAGCTCAGCTCCAACACGCTTACTCCAGACTTCTAATTGATCAATTGCGGCTGCTCTAAATGTATCTCCAGCAGCAACCATCACCTTTCTACCGTCTTTAATAAGATAGTTTGCGAGCTTAGCTATAGCGGTTGTCTTACCCACTCCATTTACACCAACAACCATTATAACTGTAGGTGGAGTTGTAGTATAATGTATATCGGTTTGCCATGTTCGTAAATCTTCTTTTAACATATTCTTTATAAAATCATATATTTGTGTTGTTTCGGTAATTGTCTTCGACCTCCACGCTTCTCGAATATGCTCAATTATATTTTGGACTGGGCGTGCGCCAATGTCTGCTCCAATCAATATATCTTCCAGCTCTTCAATTACAGAGTCATCAATTTTCCTTCTGAACGAAAAGAAACCTTTAAGACGAGACCAGAAACGTCCACGTGTTTTTTCAAGACCCTTCTTTAGCTTTTCATCTGGAGTAAATACTGGAGGTTTTTCTTCTATTGGAATTTCAGGAGTGGTTATTTCTGGTTGAACAGAAATGGTCTCTTCAGCTTTTGGGGTTACTTCTGGTAAAACAGAACCGGTTTCTTCGCCCTTTACATCTAACGCAATAGTTTCAGTTTTTACTTCAACGGCAGGGGTTTCTGTAGGAATTAAGACCTGTTTCTTTTCTTCAATAGTTTCTTTAACAGGTGTTTCTGGTGTAATAGATGTAACTGGAACTAGTCTTGCCCTGTCACCCTCCCAGACAACTGTTTTTGGCGCTTCCACAGTGAATCTTTTCAGCTTTGACCAGACACTACCATTAGATTTTACATGTTTATCTTGATTTGTCTTGTTTGCATCGTCAAAAGTTATATTCTCTTCTTTTTTATTTTTTGTGTTTTTATTTTTTTTTGAAAATATTCCCAAAGATTATTTTCTCCTAAACATCATTTATTTGATAACAAAAATTGTTTATTTTCAACACTAAAGACTCTAAATTAGGTTGCTTTAGGCAGCGACTTTCTTATGCAAAAGAAATGCGCAGTATTATGATTGGCATTTCTTCTTGAGTTCCTTGACTATATCATTTGGAATTGTTATCTTGGCGATAGGAGTATCAATCCTTCTTTCTCCATGGAAATCAGAGCCTCCGGTAATTGCCAGATTATGTTTCTTTGCTATTTTAGAATACTTTTTGACTATATCTGGCGTGTGAGTGGGATAAAATATCTCAATACCTCCCAGACCACATTTTACCAACTCTTCTATAATATAATCTCTCTGAGTCAGTCCAGGGTGTGCCAGTATCGCCACTCCTCCGGCGTTTCTTATAAGTTCTATAGCCTGGCATGGTGTAAGCGTTTTTTTTGGAACATAAGCTGGTCCTTTATCACCAATGTATTTATAAAATGCGTCAATAATCTTATCGCAATAACCATGTTTCCACATTACTTCAGCTACGTGCATACGACCGGGAGACCCTTTTCCAGCAAGTGTTAATACTTCTTGGGCTTCAATATTTACATTCAGACGATGTAATCTTTCAACCATTTCATAAACACGCTTTAAACGATCTTCATGGGCTTGTTTTAACATTTTTTGTAATGATACATTGTAAACATCAATAAAATAACCAAGTATGTGAATTTCAGAAGGGGCAAGGTATGAAGATATTTCTATACCAGGAATGACATGTATATTTTTATCTCGTCCATAATCACACGCCTTAATTACACCGTCTACGGTGTCGTGATCAGTTATGGAAATAGTTGAAACTCCAATACGGACGGCTTCATCTACAACTTCTTCAGGTGACATTGTACCATCCGAATAGGTCGTGTGTATGTGCAGGTCTGAGTTGCCATAATCAATTTCGGAAATATCTCCGAGAACAGAAAGAAATTTATTATCCTTTAGTTTCCCATTTCCGAACTGATTATAGATTTTATCTAAAATACCGTTTACGAAAGTTCCCGAACTTTTTGTACTAAATTTTTTTGCAAGGTCTATCGCTTCATTAATAGAAACCTTTGGAGGTATATCATCTCTATACAATAGCTCGTAAACTCCTAAACGTAATATGTTTTTATCAATAATTGCCATACGGTGCAGCTCCCAGTGTTCTGTGACAGATGAAATCTTCTCGTCGATATCTTTAACATATGACCTGCAGCCTGTTATGAGAGACATTGCGAAATCATAAATCTCATGTTTTGCAATACTCTTTTGGTATTGAATGTTAATTTCATCAATGATTTCATCACCGCGCAGGTCTACTTGATAAAGAGCTTGTATGGCAAGTTCACGGGCAATCGTTCTATTGCGCATAATTAATTAAATTTTAATAAGAGCAGTTAGAAAAAAATATAATATCTATGTTTTGAACCATTCTAAAAATTGGTATTAGCGAGGGTGAGAGGTAGAAAGAAGGTTATAAATTTCTACCCTTTAGTTGTCTTCACATTGGTTTGTATCTGATCAAAAAGGTTAACCATTTCTATTGCTGATAAAGCCGCCTCAGTCCCTTTATTTCCAGTCTTTGCTCCTGCACGATCAATTGCCTGTTCAAGCGTATCGGTTGTAATGATACCATAAATCACAGGAATTCCAGTAGTTAAACCAACTTGTGTAACTCCCTTAGCTGATTCACTCGCAACATAATCGAAGTGCGGTGTCTCACCTCGAATGACTGCACCAAGACAAATTACAGCATTGTATTTATTGCTTTGTGCAATTTTTAAAGCGGCAGAAGGTATCTCGTATGAGCCAGGTACCCAGAAAACGTCTATATCGTCCTCCCTTACACCATGTCTTGTCAGGCCGTCAATTGAACCGTCTAATAGTCGTTTTGTTATAAAATTATTGAATCGGCTCACAACAATACCGAAAGTTTTCCCTGTACCGATTAAATTGCCATGTGATTCGCTACCCATAATTTTCTTGTTAATTCCAATTATAGCTATTACTTAAATTAAAATTCATTTATGTCGAAAATGCTAACATATACCACTAAATCTTTCAAGGCTTTTCTAATTAATTAAATTTCAAAAACAGAAAGTGTATTACTTCCTATATACTGTTTGTAAAATTTCCAAATACTATTTTCTTGCTTCAGGAACTATAGTCATTACCTCGCGTTTCCCATTTCTCAGCACTACCACTTCTATAGATTTACCGAATCCTAACGTATCTATGGCGTAATTATAATCATAGACATTTTTAATTTTTTGACCTGCAATTTCTATAATAATATCGCCGTCTTTAATTCCTGCTTTATCTGCCGGTCCGCCTCCTTTAACACTACTTAACTTTACCCCTTCTATACCTTCAGCCGTAAAATCTGGAATGGTTCCCCAGTAAGCCCTGCGAGAACTCTTTTTCAAACTCTGTTCATCAGACTGAGCAACCTTAATATAATCCGGACGTTCTGAACTATCCACCAGGTCAATAACCATTGATTTTGAAAACTCAGCTATTCTCAACATTCCTTCATAATTAAGGGTCTCTGGATCGTCTGTGGGACGATTATAGTCTTCGTGGACTCCTGTAAAGAAATGGATTACAGGAATTCCTTTTGGATAAAGTGATGTAATATCGGTTGGCTGATATGGGTCCTGCAGTAGCCTCAAATTAAACTTAAAGGTTAAATTACATTTTTCAAATATTTTAGTCCAGATGCTGGACGAACCTAAACCCTCTACAGTTAGATTGTTGTCTTTAAGACGTCCAACCATGTCGTAGTTAAGATAGGCAGTAATATCTTTCAACGGAACAGTAGGGTGTTCTGCAAAATAAGATGAACCAAGGCATCCCAGTTCTTCGCCAGACCATAATCCAAAAATAATTCCTCGCCTAAATAATTGAGGATTCTTCTTTCGTTCTTCAGCCAGCGATGCAGCCAATTCCATAACTGTTGAAACACCTGATGCATTGTCATCTGCACCATTGTGAATTTGGCCCTCCTCGCCTTTACGTGCCAGCGAGTCAACCCCCCCATGACCAATATGGTCGTAATGGGCACCAATCATAACATATTCAGTCTTTTCTGCACCTTCAACGGGTGCCAAAAGACCTAGCACATTATGGTCCTTTTCCCTTATCTGTTCGATAGCTGTTGAGACTTTTACTCGAACCCCTGGTAACTCAAAACATCCCGCAACCTTTGAGTCTTCTACATCTAGTCCAGACTGTATGGATCCTAGAGATTTACCTGAATTAGCAAAGAGTACATCAGCTATCTTATTTGTTATAGATGCGACAATAATTCCTGAGTCCGCATATGTTACATCACTGGAAATTTTGAGCAATTCTCCTGGACCGGGAGAATTTGGACCAACAATTACTAACAATGCCTTCGCGCCACGTTCACGGGCAAGCATCGCCTTATACCGCAATCCTGCGTAACGATTAAGCTCCATTCTTCTTTTCATATCTACCTTTTCAGGTACATAATGAAGCGCCACAACGATTTTATCTTTTACATCCAGACCAGCATATGAATCGTATAATTTGCCTTCATTCCCCGGAACTGACAATCCATAACCAGCAAAAACCACCTGACCTTCTGCCTCGCCGTTTGTGGTAAACCCAAGAGGAATGAAGTCCTTATTTACTTCAAATTTCAATTTTACGTCCTCATTGCCCTTCTTTGTAATTTGAAGACAGTTTTTATCATGCAGTATTTTAACTCCGGAAATAAAGGGAAATTCCTGAAAATATGTTCCATTATTGCCAGATGGTTTTAACCCAATTTCTTTAAAATATTCTACAATATAATTTGCAGCCATTTGTGTACCTTTTGAACCTGTCATCCTGCCCTCTAGTTTATCTGAAGCCAAATATTGAACTTCTGCTTTAAAATCAGAAACATTTATTTCCGATGAAAAAGGACACACAACTCCCTTTTCTGACGTAATCTGATTTGTACTTTCAGGAAAACTAAAAGACTGTGAAGGTTGAAAACTAAGCCGTAATTGACCTGCCCTTAAAGCCTCCAGAGCCGCTTCATGATTCCAATCAGCCATGAACAATTGAGATTCCCCGGTGGATGTACGTCCAGAAGTCCAAACAAGACGTTTCCCCTCTGGTGAAAAGACAGGCAATCCATCAAATATCTCATTACAAGTTACCCTTACAGGTTCTTTTTCACCATGTACATCAACGATAAACAATTCACAATTGGCAAATCCATATTTGTTTGAATGAAAGATTACATATTTACCTGAAGGATGGTAGTATGGAGCCCAGGACATTGAACTAAAATCTGTCAACCTGTATATATCTGTTCCATCCAATTTCATTGTATAAATGTCGGCAAGCATGCCATCCTCATTAAAATGCCGCCAGATAATTTGTGTTCCATCCGGACTGAAAAATGGTCCCCCATCATAGCCACGCCAATTTGTCAGGCGCTTCTGGTCTGTTCCGTCGGCATTCGTAATATAAATCTCACCGAAGTATGCTGGATTTGTTTGTATACGTTTCTGGTCTTCAGGTGAAAGCGCTTCAATTGGATATGCGTTGCGCAGGGAGCAAAAAACAATTTTAGCTCCATCAGGTGAATAAGCCCCCTCAGCATCGTATCCATAAGCGTCCGTTAAACGTTTTAAACCGCTCCCGTCTCGCTTCGACGAGAAAATATCATAGTTCTCATCATAGTCCCAGGTAAAGCGGCGTTTTTTGCCCAATGAACGGAACTCAAATTCTGCATGTTGCTTTGCCTTTGCCTCCAAATCTAAATGTGTTGACGAAAAAAGCACTTCGTCTGAATTGGCGCGGAAGAATGAACATGTGGTTTTACCTGTCCCGGGGGAAACACGGTGGGTCTCTCCTGATTCAATATTCATTATGTAAATCTGATAAAATGGGTTTTCAGGCTCACGCTCATTCTGAAATATCAGATATTTCCCATCCTGAGAAAAATATCCTTCACCGGCGCTCTTGCCCTGATTAGTCAGTTGTCGTATGTTTGTTAAAAATTGCCCTTCATCCTTTCCATTCGCATAAGCATCATAAACACCCCAAATTAGTTGTGAAAATAACGATAACACACTAACAAAAACGATTGATAATATTCGCTTCATTGCAAATCTCCCTATTATATTTTCTAAACGCAGACAAATATATAATCAGATATTCAATATCATAATACTTATAATAACTGGCTGTCAACCTATTCTAAACAAACGATATTATTTAACTGGATTTAATGGTTTTTGGCAGAAGCCTCAACTCATTACCTTTCGGGCAATTATTCTGAATCGAATTTCAGCATCATAGACATGAACTATATTCAGGCGTTTTTATAAATTGATGGTTGTGTATGGAAGCGAAGAAACATCCCTTGCCAATCTCAGTGAGTTTATGAAATGGTTTAATGTCAAGGTGAAAGATGTGACCCTTCTTTATTCTCTTTACTTCTTTATTCCTTCGTGCGGGTTCGCTTGCACACTCTTTTTGCAGCTTTGGTCTGTGTGTTGCTTGCGGGGCTGCAAAATGTGCGTGCAAATGCGTTGTGGTTATTCTTTCTGAAGTTTTGTTTTAGATTTTTTTATTTCATTTTTAATTACTAAAACTACGCCCCACAGAAAAAATCCTCCCAATAGGTACAAGGATTGATTTGAGTCTTGTAAATTTATTTTTTTCACAAGTTTGGAAACAATAATTGTCCAGATAGTAACCCAAAATGTTGCAGAAATAAATGAATAGAAAAGTGATTTTAAAAATTTTATTTTACCTATTCCTAAGCAAACCAAAGTAATTGCTAAAAAATTTGGATGAAATGCTGTTAGAAATACAGTCAATAGCCCCCTTTTCTCTAATCTTTTTTGCATGTCGTCAATAATATCGTGTTTCCCAAAAAAAAGGAGAAGTCTGTAATAACCGTATTTGCCCAAAAGATAATTAACAATATTAGAGATAGTAAAACCTGCAACTACGATAGTTCCGATTATAAAAAGGTTTTGACTACTGTATCCTAAAGAATAAACCGCTAATACAATTGCTAAAGAGCCTGGTAAATAAATACTCAACATAAATAAACTTTCTGCAATAGCAGAAATGAATACGACAATAAACCCATATATCTCATACCATTTTACAATTTGTTGAGTTAATTCAGAAGGAGAAGGTAAATTGAATATTCTATAAAATAAAATGAATACTCCTAAAAATATACATAGGGAAAAAGGGAAAAAACCAGGGGATAGAAAATTAAATATTCTGTTCATTTAATACTTGAGGGAGTGTGTTTTTTAGAAAGTAAGTTAAATAACCAGCATAAATAACTATAACAACACGAGCAATGAAGATATGAGAGGAGAATGGTGGCGGATGAGTTCCAAGGAAGGTAAATAGGGGGCTTGCACTATTTAATTTAAATAGTTCAATTTGTTCAGGAGAAACTAAACCACCTGTTAAGAAAACAATAACCCCACCTAGTATAAAAATTACCGATATTACCAAATACAACAAAGCTTTTGTATCCTCAGACCACTTTTTAATTATGTCATCTACTTTGTAATTTCTTAATATTGTTATAATTCCCACAACTGATTCAAGTATAGCAAAAATAAAAGCTACTAATAGAACTACATATTGAATATTAATATCCACAAGTGCGTCTGCCCACTTGTTATTTGTAACTAATTCTTTTAATTCTAAAAAATTTTCTGAGTAAAAAGTATTAGTCAGATCATCTCTCAGCTTAAAATAGTTTATCTTAAGAACCAATATTGGTGCAAAGATAGTGATTAAGGTGATGGGATTAAAAAGAGATTTTAAGACTAGTATAAATACCTTTTTCATAGCAAACTAAATTAGGTTGACTGGGCGATGTATTTAATGTGTTGTTCTACCTTATCCAAGATTATTTCTTGCTTATGCTTTGGTAATTCTTGAAAGATTTTTGCTTCGTGATTCAATAAATTGTTTAGAGTATTAATAGAATGTTTAAGTGTTATAAATAAAATATATGAATTAAGAGATTCCAATCTTTTTTCAGATAGTTGCTCAATTAGAATAACGGAGTTAGAAAGAAGCTGATTAAGTTTGGCTGTAACTCTCTCTAAAGAACCATTAATTATTAATTGCGACAAAAGAATACGATACGAAGATTTACTTGCTTTAGTAAGAAGAAATTTAGTTTTAATGTCAGTCATGTTATGCAGTAATACTGTGTAATTTTCATTATAAAAATCTTCTTCAAAATCTGTAATATCATCTAAATATTGCAATGAAAGCAATAGTGAATTTGTAAACTTAATGATAAATTCTTGATGTTTTGAACTTGATGCCGCTAATGCTCCTGCACAGGCTAATATTACTTTATTTTTACCCAATGAATATTCTTCTTTTTCAATTATTGATTCGTTTGTCTTTTGTTTTTGCACATCTCTTAATTGGTATAAAACACTTTCATTTAGTGCTTCATCAACAATAGCTTCATATTCAGTTCCCTTTACAATTTTGGATAAATTCATAAATCCAATTTTTGCTAAAACAGAACCAGCTAATAACATTTCAGATTTAATCGGTTTTTTATAGTCAACATATTCATCCAAAAATAATGTATATAAATAAACGGCAAACCAACTAACCGAAATATTCTTAGTTAATTGTGTGTCCAAGTTTATCAAGTCCTTGATTATCCAAGGAAACAATTCTCCAAGTGGGGGTTTGTTGTCGTTGTTCTTTAACTTGTATTCAAAGAGGTTTCTAACTTCTACTGAAAATTCAGGAGTCATTTGTTCCAATTGATGAAACAATTCATTTCTTACGGAGAGAATCTCATTCTCAAACGTATTGAAGAAGCGCAATGATGGATTTGATTGCATATTGTTCATTTTAATGTTGTTTATGTCGGCAAATTTAGATGAGATGATAGGAAATTGCTTTTCCCTTATGAGTAACAGTAAAACAAAAACGAAGAAGATTGCAAGCTTTTTTTAATTTTTTCAGCAAAGTTAAAAATCAAAGGAAAGAGAAATGGGAAAGAGTGGTGTGAAATTATAGGTGCACTATAAGAGGATGGGTAATGTGCAGCACATTACCCATCCTCTTAGAAGGAATTGACAAAAACTTGTCCCCATGCAAATGGGGAATGGCAAGACCATCCCTACGTCCTGTAGAAGAGCATTGTTTTGATGGGATGCGTCGGGGTTTGTATTCAGATACGTCTATAATCAGAATTTATCTTGGCTGCATGGTTTCAATCCAATATTGAAGCTTTTTTCTTAACTCATTTCTCACATCCGGATACTTTTCTATGACATTCCTCTGCTCCTTTGGGTCAGTTTTCAAATCGTACAATTCATATTTGTCACTATCGGGTTCTTTTATATATATGAGCTTCCACTCTTTTGTCCTTAAACAGCGCATTTTAATTTGTTCCATTTCTTTGGTACTTTGGTAACCGCCCAAAATCGTCTCACAAAAGACTGTCTCTTGTGCTAGACTCCCGGCAGAGGAATTCGAGTCACCACTGTGTTGTTTTTGTATTAATGGCAATAAAGAATGTCCTTGCAATCCATCAGGCACTGATAGTTCAAGTAAATCCAGTACAGTTGGCATTATATCTATCTGTTGCGCTATATCTTCTATTTTTTTGTGTTTTAATATTTTTGGATACCAGATTATCAATGGTATATGAATTATTTCATCATACAGCTTAGCATTTAGCGAAGTTGATGCATGTCCAACAAAACCGTGTTCTAGTAATTCTTCTCCATGGTCTGATGTCAAAATAATTAACGTGTTATCTAAAATACCAAATTCCTTTATTTTCCCGATAATTTTTCCTACATCATCATCCATCTGTTTTACCTGTCCATCATATAAGGAGACAATAATACTTTTATCTTCATCTTTAATATTAACAGAGCCGTTTTTAACAACGCTTTTTTTCTTTATATCTAAAATTGCAGGGCTCTCAGTAACCGTCCCGGTTGAAATAACTTTCATAAATAATTTATCGTATGGTTCCGGGGGATTATAAGGCAAATGAAGTCCGTGATAATGATACCAGATAAAAAATCTTTGCTCCTTGTACGTCTCCATTAATTTTATTAAATCTTCGACTTCTTCAGGATTAAAACTACTAAATTGCTTTTTGTCAACTTCATCAAACCCAAGATGCCAATAATTTGGAATATCAACAAATCTTGGTAATACGGGTATTGCGTAACCTTTTTGTTTTAATACTTCTGGCAGGGTTGCTATATCTTCTTTTAAGGTCTTTCCCTTTGCATCCACGTTATGAACTGGCGGGTAGAGTGAAGTAAAAATGGTAATCATGGAAGGCGTGGTCCATGCCGATTGACTAAAGGCATTTGTAAATATTACCCCCTCTCCAGCAAGTTTATCTATGTTTGGGGTTGTTTCACGACTATAACCATAACAACTGAAGTGGTCAAAACGGCAGGCATCAATTGTGAAAAGAAGAATATTGGGTTTAGTATCCTTACCTGCTTCGGCGGTAACAGTTGAAACAGAGAGTATCACTAAAAAATATACAATAATTATTTGACGAAGTATATTCAATTCTATCTGTAAATATCAGGTCTTAAAACAAAGATAACAAAAAGCTCTCCCATCCCGCTGGATAACCAGTTCATAAGTATATCTCTCAGATCAAAGACACGCATTGGTAAAATGCCCTGGATAAGTTCATCAATAGTACCCAACGAGACCGCAACGATAATAGTATAAATATAAACCCTTTTATTCTTTATATCGAGTTTCAGAGCCCAGAAAACAATGACACTTAACATGCCATATAGCAACAAGTGAAATCTCTCAGCCCCAGCAACACACAAATATTTCATTACTGCAAGACAGCTTATAGATATAACAAAAAAAGAAATGTATACAGAAACTTTTTTAACCTGTTTTTGAAAAATTAAATAAATTAGAAAATAAGCTCCCAATACACATACAAAAAACAAACCAAGATAATTTATAATATTCCCCCATTGTCCCAATACAAATCCCCAGAACGCTGTTCCAAAAGGTAAAAATGCATATATAGCAAGAGTATAAATAGCAACGATTATCCATCTCCATTCTCTTGATACACTCTTTATAAAACCGTAGTTAACGTAGAGAGGCATTTTAAAATATCATTTCACATGTATATCAGGTTTTAATACAAAGGCAATAAACAATACACCCATCCCGCCCGACAACCAATTACGTGCTTAACTTTTAAGGATTCACCCTGTCTACTATAGTTTATTTCTTGTTTTGAAATTACAACTTCACAGTCAAACCCTGTGCCATCTTTATTTCCATTGCATGATTGATTGTCCACGCCGTACGGTGTGTTACCACATCAATCAATGTACTCGCAGAAGGCAGGCCTGTACCACTTTTCTTCACGCCACCAAATGGCAAATGTACCTCAGCGCCAATTGTAGGCAAATTTACATATCCAAGGCCATATTCACAATCATCCCTTATCCTTTTTGCCTTTCGATAATCTTCAGTAATCACCGCACAACTAAGGCCATACTCTGTATCATTATGCACCTCTATGGCTTCGCCAATATCTTTTACAGGGATAATTGCCACATGCGGACCAAATACTTCTTCATGTAGCACCCGACTTCTGGGGCTATTCTGCATGCGGTAAACAAATGGAGACATAAAGTAACCCTTTTTATATTGCTCGCCTGTTAATCTGCCACCATCCAGCAATACCTTCGCTCCCTCTTTTTTAGCTAATTCATTATATCGTGTAATTTTTTCGACAGCAGCCTGATTAATTACAGGTCCCATAAAGACATCTTTGTCCAATGGGTTACCAATCTTCACCCTTTTAGTTGTCTCAACGAATTTCTTTTCAAACTCATCAAGCACTTTCTTATGCACAATTAAACGACTTGCAGAAGTACACCGTTGACCTGAAGTTTTAAATGCACTAATAACAGCCGCATTTACAGCAATATCCAGGTTAGCATCGTCAAGGACAATTATTGCATTCTTCCCTCCCATTTCGCATGCACACATCTTGTTATTGAATCCCGCAACAACTCTCTTAATTTCGGAACCAACGTCATTTGAACCAACAAATAGTACCACATGAATATCCGGATGCCTTACCAGCATGTCGCCACAACCACCGTGCATCACATTGATAACACCAGGTGGGAACCCTACTTTATGTGCGTATTCAGCAATTTTATTAGCTGTACATGCTGTTTCTCTGGAAGGCTTGAGAACTATAGTATTCCCTTCAACCACAGAAGGACAAATAAGCCATAAAGGAATAGCAAATGGAAAATTCCAAGGTGTAATAGCCGCGACAACCCCTTTTGGCTTCCTGCGCATGAAAGCATCTTTTTCAGGAATTTCAGAATCAATCACATCACCATGCGGCATCCTCACAGTACCGAATACATACTGTACCATGTGAATACCCTCTATAACATCTGCGCTCCCTTCAATAATACCCTTTCCACATTCTTTTGTTACTAATCGTGATAATTCCTCTCTGTCCTTCTTTATCAATTGAACAAACTCGTCAAAATACTCGCCACGTTTAATACGAGATAATCTGCACCAATTGTAGAACGCACCCTTTGCAGCACTAACAGCATCATTTACATCTTTTTCTGAAGAAAGCGGAAATGTACCCAACACTTCATCAATATTTGCGGGATTTCTACTTTCAAATCTTGTGTCAGAGACACTATTTACATATGTCCCGTTTATATAATTTTTCCCATCCATAACACATCCATAAATAATCTTTTAGGGGGATCTTTCTGCCAGAGTATAACATATTCAATTATGTTATTCAATTTCGTATTGACCTTATTTTTGACTAGTACAAAATTATTCAAATATTACAAATTATTTTGATAAAAAATATTAGGTAATTATAAAAGATTTGACACTAAAAAGCACAACTTACGAACGATTAAGCGGAATAGAATATTATACATACTGGATGAAGAATTCCTGACGGGCTATGACGGAAAGCCGAGATATCCTAAAAATATTAGAACTTATGTTTACAAAAATATGATGTCATGGATACGCAAAACACAACAAACACATTTCTGTTTACTTATGTATGGAAGAAAAGCTTATAGTATAGACAATGACATGAAACCGCATGGAAATAGTCATTATAAAATACAAAAACCCTTTATTCCTGTTCTTTATTGTTAAAAAGATTAAGAATAGACAGGAATAAAGGGTTAATTAAAGTAGAAATAATTACAAAAACTTGATAAGTACAAACTTTACAATATGGAAATTACAACTTAAAAACTTTTTTAATTGAATTTCATATTAATTTTAATGTCTATGCCCACAAGGAGCCGTTTTAGATGTTTCATCCTTTTCTGGAATTTCACCAATCACAGCATTTGTTGTTAGAAGTAAAGTCGCAATACTTGCGCCATTTCGTAATGCCGTTTTTACCACCTTTGCAGCATCAATAATACCAGACTCAACCATATCAGTATACTTTCCGCTAAAGGCATCAAAACCAAAATTTCCAATACCTTCTTTTACTTTTTGTAATACAACATCACCTTCCATGCCTGCATTATCAGTAATTTGCTTGATAGGCATTTCAATCGCTTTCCTTACAATATTTACACCTATCTTCTCATCACCTTTTGTATTTAACGTATCCAATACCTTAGATGCTCTTAATAGAGCAACGCCGCCGCCAGGTAGAATTCCTTCTTCAACAGCCGCCCTTGTTGCATGAACAGCATCTTCGACGCGTGACTTCCTTTCTTTCATCTCTACTTCAGTTGCGGCACCAACATTGATCCGCGCAATTCCACCGGACAGTTTTGCAAGCCTCTCCTGTAATTTTTCTTTATCATAATCAGATGTAGTTGTATCTATTTCTGCCTTTATTTGTGAGACTCTGCCCTGTATCTCTTTATGATCTCCGGAACCTTCGATAATCGTTGTATTATCTTTGTCAATGACAACTTTTTTTGCACTCCCAAGATCAGATAGCTGAATACTTGAAGGTTGTATGCCTAGATCTTCAAATATAGCCTTAGCACTTGTAACTGCGGCTATATCTCCAAGCATTGCCTTACGCCTGTCTCCAAAACCAGGCGCCTTGACGGCAGCACATTGTAATGTTCCGCGAAGCTTGTTCACTACAAGTGTACTAAGGGCCTCTCCCTCCGCATCCTCAGCGATAATTAGCAATGGTTTTCCAGATTTTGCAATCTTTTCAAGTAATGGGACAAACTCTTTTATTGTAGATAATTTTTTCTCATATGCCAAAATGTAAGGACCTTCGAATACAACTTCCATTGTCTCCGGCGATGTTACAAAATAAGGAGATAAATAACCTCTATCAAATTGCATTCCTTCCACCAAATCCACAGAAGTTTTAAGGCTTTTCCCCTCCTCTACAGTTATGACACCGTCTTTACCTACCTTTTCCATGGCATCTGCTATCTGATTTCCAATCTCTTTATCATTATTTGCTGCAATAGTTGCAATTTGAGTAATTTCCTTTTTGCCAGATATTTTGATCGCCATAGTTGTTAGTTCATTTGTTAAAGCATCAACAGATTTTTCGATGCCGTGTTTTATATCAACAGGATTAGCCCCGGCAGTTATATTTTTCAAACCTTCTTCAAATATAGCTTCTGCTAAGAGAGTCGCCGTAGATGTACCATCGCCAACCATGTCGTTCGTTTTTGATGCGGCCTCTCTTACCATTTTAGCTCCCATATCTTCATAAGGGTCTTCTAACTCTATTTCCTTCGCCACAGAAACACCGTCATTAATTACAACTGGCGAACCAAAACTCTTTTCAATAACAACATTTCTGCCTTTTGGCCCTAACGTAACCTTAACGGCACGTGACAGTTTTTTTACACCTTTTCTTATGGCATCACTTGCATCGTATCCGTATAAAATCTTTTTTGCAGCCATTATTTCCTCCTCAATATATTACTCAATCACCGCTAAAATTTCATCTTCAGACATCAGCAAATATTCCTCTCCATCAATCTTTACTTCTGTTCCACCATAAGAAGTAAACAACACCCTATCGCCTTTCTTTACCTGAAGCTTTGTACGTTCTCCGTTCTTTAGTAGTTTTCCATCTCCGAGTGCAACAATTTTACCTTCTTTAGGTTTTTCCTTTGCTGTATCAGGCAAAACAATACCACCGGCCGTTTTACCTTCCACCTCTAGTCTCTTTATTAAGACCTTTTCACCCAATGGCTTAACATTCATAACCAATAATACTCCTTTCTTTGAAAAAAACTAATCAAAAGTTAGTCCATCTAATTTTTTTAACTTGAATACCATAATTAAAATTTTCTGTAATATTTTTCTATTACCAGATCAACCATGTCCCTCATAACATGCACATTAATAGGCTTTGGTATAAGTGAATACGCATTAGCGCTTATTAAATCTATCTGAAGCTCCTTGGTTATTTCACCCGAGATGAAAATACTCGGAATGGAAAATCTAATTTCTCTCGTGATAATCCTTAATGTTTCAAGACCACTATAATCAGGGAGGTTCGCATCCAATATCAGTAAATGCAGTTCTTCTTCTTTAGCTATTTGTACAGCTTCTCTGCCACAACTGGCAATATAAGTCGTATAGCCTTTGGGTTCAAATAAGTCCCTCAAACTATCGCGACATGATTTGTCGTCATCTGTAATTAATAATGAATATTTCCCAACATATGGATCATATAATGCCATCATAATTAACCTCTAATATTACTTATACGAGCAATTTATATACCAAATAAATAATTATGAACTTACTTATATGTCAGTCAAGTTTATCAAAACACCTATTCAATTAAATATTTTATAATAGAATTGTATTCCCTTGTAAATTAGATATTTAGATAACTATAACAACTGAATTAAAATCCGCTTTGAAATTTTTATTAATTTTTAATGGATTCCATAATTATTGTCATTTTGACATTTTTAATGTTTATAAATACCGATTTCTGCCACTATGGCAGGCACCATAGTAGTATACCTTTTAAATCGTTGATTATTAAAGTCAATATCAATATAATTCTTGTTTATTTATAAATTTTAAATTGCTTACTATATCTTCTAAAATGTAAATTTTAAGATGCCTTTACTTCACCAATTTGAAAAAGTATATTCTTTACTCAACCTGATTAAATTTTCTCATACAATATTTTCCCTGCCATTTGCTATCATGAGTACCTTTCTCGCCGCCAATGGTATGCCAGAAATCAGACAATTATTATTAATTATCGCTGCACTTGTCGCAGCACGCGGTGCTGCAATGTCATTTAACCGACTTGTTGATAGAAATTACGATATGCTGAACCCGCGCACAAGTTATCGTGCTGTACTTCTAAATAAAATTGGAAAGAAGAATATCTGGCTTTTTACTATTTTAAGTGTAATACTCGTTATTACATTTGCTTGGTTACTTAATAAGTTAGCCTTTTATATGTCTCCAATAGCCATACTGATTATCTTCGGATACTCTTATACAAAACGTTTTACATATTTTTCACATGTTGTGCTTGGACTTGCACTAGCACTCTCTCCGCTAGGTGCATGGATAGCAATAAAAGGAACCTTATCAGTTACCCCCCTCGTGCTGGCGCTCGCAGTGATACTCTGGACAGGTGGTTTCGATATTATATATGCATGCCAAGACATGGAATTTGACACGAAGACAGGATTATATTCTATTCCTAAAAGATTTGGTATTAAAGGGGCACTAATTATTTCCGGTATTTTACATTTTTTAATGGTTCTTGTCTTGGTCATAATACCTGTATACACAGACCTTGGACTTATTTATAAAATCGGGGTATGTATTACAGGCGCATTGTTATTTTATGAACACTCGCTTGTAAAACCAAAAGACTTATCAAAAGTTAATACCGCCTTTTTCACAATTAACGGAATTATAAGCCTGGGTTTAATGGGAGTAACTTTAATAGATATTTTTCTAACTTAGATTATATAAATTAGGAAAATTATCATCTTTTGCCAAATAGCCACATAATTAATGATATTATAATACTAATAACAATACAGGTAGTAATAGGAAAATAAAAACCAAAATTCTTATTTTGGACTGCAATATCGCCTGGCAGCTTTCCCAGGAAAGGTATTTTATTACATATCAGGAAAAACCCACCTACCACAATCATTACAATACCAAAAAATATTAAAATTTTACCGAATGCACCTAATTCACCCATAAGTGAATTCTCATTTATTTTATAATTCTTTATAATAGTTATTATGAATTATTACATAAGTTTTAACTATGCTATTAGTCTACTTATTACATAAGTAATACAAAGACCAAAGTATTTATAATTACGCTCACAGCTTTTATTGAATGTGCCATTGTAAAATTTTTACATACAAACAACTACGATATTGTCTGAACAACCTTATGAATTTCCAACACTTGTTTAAGCAAAACGGATAAGTCTTTTAAAGGCAAAATAGTTGATGCATCTGAGAGCGCCTTTTCAGGAGTTTCGTGTACTTCTAAAAATACCCCATCACACCCTGTAGCAACAGCAGCCCTTGCAAGAGGAGCAACCATGTTTCTCTCTCCACCAGAAGCGTTTCCTTGTCCACCAGGCAATTGAACACTATGAGTAGCATCATAAATGACAGGGTAACCTAATTCACGCATGATGACTAATGACCTCATATCACTAACAAGATTATTATAACCAAAACATGTACCGCGTTCTGTTAATAAAATATCCTCATTCCCTGTACTTTGTATCTTTTCAACTACAGCTTTCATATCCCACGGTGCCAAAAACTGTCCTTTCTTAATATTAATTGGCTTCCCCGTTTCCCCCGCTGATAGTATAAGGTCTGTCTGACGACACAAGAAAGCAGGTATTTGAATGACATCAAGTATTCCTGCCACAGTCGGGATATCTTCCTTACAATGGACATCGGAAAGTACCGGTATATCTAACCGCTTTTTAATATCTGATAATATTTTCATACCTTCCTTAACACCCGGTCCTCTGTATGAACTAACGGAAGTACGATTAGCCTTATCATAAGATGCTTTAAAAATAAAAGATACTTTTTGTGATTCAAAAATAATTTTCAACTTCTCTGCCAGCTCAAGACAACTTTCATAGGATTCTATTACACATGGACCAGCTATAAAGACGAGTGGGCATCCTTTGCCTACAGAGATATTTTTAATATTTACACGCTTTGTCATTTAAATAATATAAAGAAAGTTGTGATCAGGTAAAATATAATTATTTATGTTAAGAGTAATATAAACAACAATATGAATAGTGTCAATATATATTGAAATAACTAAAAAAGGTTGCTACCTAAAATTTATGTGTGTAAAATGGTGCGAGTTTCTAATCGTCAAAAATTTAGAGGGTAATACAAATGAAAAATAAAATCTTTACGTTTATTTATTTTAGTATATTATTATGTAGTACACCATTTGCGTTGTACGGACAATACTACGATTATGATGTACCTGAAATTAGGTTAAAGGCGGGCTTACCCAGTGTATTTGCAGTTGAGAACGTCCGACAGATATCGGACGCCGAGGGAGAGTCTGTGCTAAATATTAGCGTTATAGTAAAGAAGGGCCGGATTGAATCCGTAAGCAGAGACGGGGGATGCTGGATTGTAACTGTAAGGTCAAGCAGTAAAGAGGCATCAACTTATCTAATAAAGGACAGTCAATTTAAGATTATGGGAGAAGAATCTAAGAAGGTAATAGTTAACGCCATCCATTGGAAGGATGGAAATTAAAATTATGAAGGTATATTTTATAGGCGCAGGACCTGGCGATATCGAACTAATAACAATTAAAGGATTAAAAGCTATTCAGCGCGCTGGCTACTGCATATACGCGGGATCACTGGTTAATACTGAATTACTTAAATTCCTACCTCCACATGCTAAGGTATACGATTCTTCAGGTATGAAACTGGAGGAAATGGCAACGATATACGAAGAAGCGAAGAACAAGGATATGGATGTTGCCCGCATCCATTCAGGAGACCCATCAATTTATGGTGCTATACAAGAACAAATGCATATACTCGACAAGCTGGACATACCATACGAAGTCATTCCTGGTGTCAGCTCCTTTGTCGCAGCCGCATCTGTTCTAAAACAGGAATTAACTTTACCAGGCATAACACAAACAATTGTAATAACAAGAATGGAAGGCAACACCCCGATTCCTGAAAAAGAACATTTAAGTATATTAGCGAAATCAACACCCACACTCTGTATTTTCCTTAGTATTGAAAAGATTGATGAAATCACAAAGATATTACTGCCTCATTATGGAGAAGATTGCCCTGTCGCCGTTGTTTACAAGGCAACTTGGCCTGACCAGAAAATTTTATGCACTAAATTATCGAATGTAGTCAAGAACGTCAGACAAGAATCCATTAATAAATCTGCGTTAATAATCGTAGGTAAGGCGCTAGAAAGGGAATTTAAAAGGTCTGTTCTTTACGGCGGTACAAACGGTAAAAGAAATCAAACATTTACAAAAACATTATAATTTTGTAGAATTAAAAGATGTTAATAAATATCCATTACCATGTTGAACAGATTTTAAAGTTTATAAAACAATTTTCAATCTTGCTTAAAATATCAAGAAATTACTTGATTCATATATTCTTTTTATGTATCCTAGGTCTGAAATTAATATATATAGACTTATCGTACACTTACAACATTAAACCATTTTTTGAAAGGAGGGTTGTAGATGAATAAGCAGGAATTAGTTGAATTAGTGGCAAAGGCATGTGCAGTATCGAAGGCATGTGGTGAAAGAGCTGTAAACGCCGTTCTGGATGGTGTTAAAAGTGGTGTTAAAAAGAGCAAGGAAGTCCGTTTAATTGGGTTCGGCACTTTCTCAGTAAGGGCAAGAAAGGCACGAAAGGGGAGAAATCCGCAAACAGGTGCAATAATTAATATCAAAGCAAGTAAAACAGTAAAATTTACACCGGGGCAAGATTTCAAAAGCGCAGTAAATAAATAATAATTCTAGTAAATATACAAAAAATAAAAAAGCAGGCATTGCGGCCTGCTTTTTTATTTCCTTTAACTCAACAACAGATTTATTTAGATACTCCAATCGGTTCCAGATTCTGCCTCCTACGCATAATCTTTCGCTCATTTTCTGTAAGAAGTTTCTTTCTCAAACGAAACGTCCCCGGAGTAATTTCAACTAACTCATCATCTTCAATATATTCAAGCGCCAATTCCAGGGAAAATTCTCTGGGCGGCTGGAGTTTAATTCCTTTCTCTGCATTTGCACAACGGATATTCGTGGCCTTTTTCGCCCTGATAACATTCACACTTATATCATTTTGCTCACAATGTTCACCTACAATCATACCTTCATAGACCCTATCACCTGGTTTTACAAACATTATACCCCTATCTTGTAACGCTTCTAATGCATAAGCGGTTACCTCTCCGGTAGCCATAGAAATTAACACACCTTGTATACGATGAGTAATATCACCTTTGAATGGTTCGTAATCATAAAAACTGTGGTACATCACTGCCTCTCCCCGTGTAGAACTCAGGATTCTATTCCTCATACCAATTAAACCGCGGGACGGCATCTTGAATTCAAAATGAGTAATATCCTTATCGGAGTCCATACTGAGCATTTCTCCCTTACGTGCGCCTAATAACGAGATAACTTGTCCCTCAAATTCTTTCGGAACGTCAATTACAACATATTCTACAGGTTCTGCCTTTAAGCCATTTAATTCCTTAAAGATCACCTTCGGCTTTGAAACTTGAAGTTCGTACCCTTCACGACGCATATTTTCAATCAATATTGATAGATGTAAAAGACCTCTACCCGAAATACGAAGTGCATCAGGAGTCTCCGTATCTTCAACCTTAAGGGCTACATTCGATCTAAGTTCCCTGTAAAGTCTCTCCCTCAGGTTTCGGCTTGTAACATATTTACCGTCCTGACTGCTGAAAGGCGAATTGTTAACTGAAAATATCATTGAAATTGTAGGTTCGTCAATGTTAATCCTTGGTACTATCTGAGGATTTTCAACAGAGGCAATAGTGTCACTAATATCTATTTCTTCGATCCCTGTTATGGCAACAATATCACCAGCACATGCTGATTTCACGCTCTGCCTGCCGAGACCGGTAAACGTAAACACCTCAACAACTTTCTGTGTTGTATGATTGCCACTTTTATCAATCCTGACGATTTGCTGACCTGCATTAACAGTGCCCGTATAGACCCTACCGATGCCAATTCGACCTACATAATCATTGTAATCCAGTGATGATATCTGTATCTGCAAAGGTGCATCAGAATCGCCGTCTGGTTTGGGAACATAGCAGAGAATTGTATCCAACAACGGAGTAATATCCCTGTTATCATCATCAAGCGATAATTTTGCATATCCTTCGCGCCCACTTGCGTAGACAACTGTAAAATCCAACTGCTCATCTGTTGCATTGAGTTCAACAAAAAGATCAAATACTTCGTTCAATACTTCTGTACATCTGGCATCAGGCCTATCAATCTTATTAATCACCACGAGCGGTTTCAAATTGTAACCGAGCGCCTTTCGAAGCACAAACCTGGTTTGAGGCATTGTCCCTTCAGCAGCGTCCACAAGTAGCAAAACGCCATCAGCCATTTTAAGAACACGTTCCACCTCTCCGCCAAAATCTGCGTGACCCGGTGTATCAATTATATTAATCTTTACCCCCTTATAATTGATAGATGTATTTTTGGCAAGGATTGTAATACCACGCTCACGCTCAAGTTCGTTGGAGTCCATAATACATTCCACATTTTGAATCTGTTGATTAGACCTGAATGTACCACTTTGCTTGAGAAATTGATCCACAAGGGTAGTTTTACCATGATCAACGTGAGCTATAATTGCTATATTTCTTACGTCATCTCTTACTGATTTTTTCATATCACTCTTCAATATTTCATGTACAAACTAATTTTTATTAGAAACAAAATAACCGCAACGAGTCGCCGTAGCGGCTTGAATCGCACTAACTACTTAATTAATAATCAACTACTTTTCATTAATTTTACAGGTAATTAATATATTGTCAACGGAAAACACACTTCCTGATTATTATTTCACTATTAATTATGTCATGTTTTGCCTTGTCACACATACTAATAACGGTTATTATATAAACATGAAAATAGTCGCAGGAATAGACATAGGCTCAACCACTACAAAAGTCGTTGTAATGTGCGGGCACACCGTTATCGGCTCAAAAACTTCCTCAACAGGAACAAATTGTAAAAAAACTATAAAACTGCTGTTTGACGAAATGGCGGAAGACCTTGCCATAAGAGAAGATGAAATTCAATATTCAGTTGCAACAGGATACGGCCGCAGATTGATTCAGGCAAATGAAGTTGTTACAGAAATAACTGCTAATTCAAAAGCGGCAAAATGGATTATGGGGAAGAAAACTAATGTCAGAACTCTTATAAATATTGGCGGTCAGGATTGTAAGGTAATTGCTTTAGACAATAATGGAATTATGGTAGATTTTGCCATGAATGATAAATGCGCAGCTGGTACCGGACGATTCCTCGAAGTAATGAGCCGTATCCTTGAAGTAGAATTGGATGAATTAGGAACACTCTCCGAAAGGGCTGAGGATATACCTCAAATAAATAGCTTATGCACAGTCTTTGGCGAATCAGAAGTAATTTCCTTGCTATCTCAGGGAAGGCGGGTAGAAGATATCATTGCCGGTATTCATAAATCTATTGCCAAAAGAGTAGTATCTATGGTAAAAAAAGTCGGAGTTAGAGAAGCTATTTTTTTTGACGGTGGTCCTGCCTTTAATCGTGGATTAAAAAAGTCGTTGGAAGAAGAATTGGGAGTTGCTTTACACGTCCCGCCAGACCCACAGATAACGACCGCCATCGGCGCTGCAATAATTGCTAATGAACGCCTTGAAAAGATTCAAAAAAATAACAAAAAGATTCTACACTAATTTTTCTGAATATTATTACCAGATTTAGTTATTAGGTCTCTTTAAGAGCATTTCTTCGTATTTTATTATAGTGTCTTCCTGTTCCACTGTCTCAACAGAACCTGGCCTTTTTCTACGCACCTCAGAAATAGCCCTTTTTGCGCTGTAACCCTTGTTAACTAAATAACACGCAAGCATTGTACCCGTTCTACCAATTCCCGCATCACAGTGAACAACAATTTTTTTTCTGGAAGTTACAATTTTATTTACAAATGATATAAAATCACCAATTTGTTCCTGTGTCGGCGATGTCAGGTCTACAATCGGAATATGTTTATATTCAAATCCAAACTCTTCTATTAATGTTTTATGAAGTGGTAGTTCGGTTAACGATACTATTGCCTCTATACCAATATCCTTAAGGAATTCAAGATCAGTAATCATTGGCATGGGCCTCGCCATGCCTGCAATCTCATCCTGTATAAGCCAGCTAAAATTCCTGGGCATATCAGACTTTACCTAAAAATGTTAAACATTCCTGAACTATTTCCAACGGTAACCCCATAGCGTTTGAGTAACTGCCCTCAATTTTTTCGACGAATTTACTACCTTCCCCCTGAATTGCATACGAACCTGCTTTATCTAAAGGTTCTCCGGAACTAAGATATATATCAATCTCTTCTTCTGATATTATTCTCATTTTAATACGAGTTCTATCAAATCGCAATAATTTCTCTTTTGATGGGACATCCATTACACAAACACCGGAGATAACTTCATGTTCCGAATCGCTGAGCATTGAAAGCATCCTTTTAGCGTCTTGCACATCTTTTGGTTTACCAAATATTCTCTTCTTGTGAAAGACAATTGTATCCGCGCTTATAATTAGGGCGTTATCAACTCTTTTTGCAATATTATCCGCCTTTAAAAATGCAACTTTTTGAACAAACTCCACAGGTGAATCGCTATTATAAAAATTTTCTTCTTCTATCTCATGTGGTACAGTACTAAATTTATATCCCAGAGACTTTAATAAACTTACTCGTCTTGGTGAGCTAGATGCAAGCACAATGCGTTTTTTTAACATAGTTCAAAACGCCTTCCCTAAAATAAAAAACCCTTTTACCTTTGCGGTAAAAGGGTAAAGACACTTTAAACAAAGCAAAAACTCTCTCTATTTATTCTTCTCAGACTGACTGGTTTCTTCAACTGCCGGCTGCGTTTCAATCTTGCCCTCAACTAATTCAAATATTACTCGTGACGCATTATCATTGAGTCTTCTTCCCAGCAATCGTAATTTTCTATCTCTACCCTCCATTTTATATTCAATCTCAGATGTTTTGCCAACAGTGTTTCCCGATAATACCCCAAGTCTGGTACCTGATAACCTCAAGATCCTCGTATATCCTCCACTACGCTCCAGATATCTCTGAGCGATGCCTCCTGTTTCACGCCATTGCCCCTCACCAAACAATTTCCTTACGGCATCTTTATTCCTTAATTTTGAAAGAACCTGACGATAGCAGTGAACATATCCTGGTCTATCGCTATCCCTTTTTAATAATCCCTTTTTGGCAATTGTAATTATTTTTTCAGCAAAAGACCTTGTTTCCTTTGCCTTTTCAAGTGTTGTAATTATTCTTCCATAACTAAAAAGGCTGTTGGTAATATTCTGCCGCAGCGACTTTCTATGCGCCGCTGTCCTTGATAAATGCCTTCCTCTCATTCCATGTCTCATTGCTTAATCCTCTTATTTTTCTAATAACTTATCTGGTACTTGCATTCCAACTGTTAAACTTAATTGAGCCAACTTACTCTTCACTTCTTTCAATGTGGTTTTGCCAAAATTTTTAATCTCCAGAAGTTGTTCTTCTGTTTTAGATACCAGTTCACCAACTGTTTTGATATTTGCGGTTTCAAGACAATTTGACGCCCTCACAGATAAATCCAATTCGGTTATCGGCATAACGAGCTTTCTGGCAAGTTCCTCATCTGATATCTCAGGAGATTCTTCTATGCCTAACTTCTTTTCTATCTGTTTTAACTCTCTGCCAATCTCAAAATATTGCACAAACGGGTTCAAATGTTTCCTTAATATTTTTGAAGCTTCCACAATCGCCATCTCTGGAGAAACAACGCCATTCGTGTATATCTGCATAATGAATCTATCATAATTAGTCCGCCTGCCAACACGAGTTTCCTCAACAACATAAGAAACATTTCTTACAGGAGAAAATATCGAATCTACATATATTAAGCCTACCTCCTGTTCCTCAGGTTCGTTTTCTTCAGCAGTCATATAGCCACGACCCTTTCTCACTTCCATTTCTATGTTAAATTTAGTATCCACAGAAAGTGTCGCAATATGCAGGTCTCCATTTAAAACTTCAACATTATTATCGGTTATTATATCTTTTGCTTTTACTTCACCCTTTTTAGTCGCCTCAATCTTTATCCATTTAGGCTGATCAGTGTAAAGCTTTACCACAATATTTTTTATATTAAGTATTATATCCGTTACATCTTCTACAACACCTGGAATTGTTGTAAACTCGTGATTTGCACCGTCTATTTTAACAGCAACAACTGCACTCCCTTCCAAGGAAGATAATAGAATTCTTCGCAAACTATTACCAATCGTATGTCCAAAACCACGCTCAAAAGGAGCAGCTATAAATTTACCATATTTATCGTTTAAAGTCTCTCTTTCCGCATCCACGCGAACTGGAAGTTCAAGACCTCTCCACCTTATCCGCATATTTTTCCCCCTAATCCAATTAATAAGGGATTCAAAAATAAATTAAATATTTTACTATAAATTTTAAAACAAATTTCTTTGAGGCTTTTAATGCATTATCTGATTCTATATTAGCGGTATGAATAGATACGGCTAATATTTATTTAGAATACAGTTCAACAATTAACTGTTCTTGTACAGGAATTGAAATATCTTCTCTAGTAGGTAACTGGGTTACAACCCCCTCTGGGACATCTAACTTTAAATCTACCCATGCAGGGGTATTTCTGCTTTTTACCAATTCGATATTTGACTTTACTATATTTTGACTGGCCTCAGAAATATTAGGTCTTATAACATCACCGGCTTTCACAAGATAAGATGGTATATTTACCCTTTTGTTATTTACAGTTATATGACCGTGTCGAATTAGCTGTCTTGCATTCTTTCTAGAAGAAGCGAATAAAATTAGGTGTACTACATTATCTAATCTTCTCTCTAACATTATTAAAAGGTCCTCACCTGTATTTCCCTTTTGCCTCTCAGCTTTTAAATAATAATTCTTGAATTGCCTCTCTAGTATGCCATAAAAACGCTTTGTTTTTTGTTTTTCCCTGAACTGAACGCCATATTTTGATAATTTTCCCCTTCCCCATGCAAGCTGTCCGGGTGGATACTTCCTTTTGGTAATCGCACATTTAGTAGTTTCACATCTTATACCTTTAAGGAATAACTTTTCCCCCTCTCTCCTACATAATCTGCATTGGGGACCTAAATATCTAGCCATGTTAATCCTTTCTAAAAATCTATTTTTGAAATTATTTATACTCTACGCTTTTTTCTAGGCCTGCATCCATTATGTGGAAGAGGGGTTACATCCTCAATTGCCTTCAGGTTCAATCCTGATGCTTGAAGTGCTGTTATTGCAGATTCACGTCCAGGACCTGGGCCCTTTACTCTGATTTCAATTTCCTGAACACCGTATTTTTTGGCCTTTTCTGCAGCACTCGCAGCCGCTTTTTGAGCTGCAAATGGTGTACTTTTACGTGAACCCTTAAAGCCCACCGTACCGGCACTAGCCCAGCATATTGTTTCTCCATTCATATCTGAAATTGTTACAAATGTGTTATTAAATGTTGACTTTATATGAGCCGTTGCTCGTGTAACATTTCTTCTTATTTTTTTCTTACCCGCACTCGACATGTTATTACTATTTCTCCTTATTTAAATTACTCACATACTGTTTTTTAATTATTGGTTTTATTGAATTCAAACTCTAAAAAATAATTTTTTAAAATAAAATCCGTATTAAACATTTCATCCAATTCTTTAAATTTGTTCATATTATATTCCACATTGCCTTTTTTCCTTCTTGCTATAATCATCAAATTTTTTGGAGTATATTTTGGAGAAGTAACCTCACCGAGTTTAACATGATAACCAGCACCTGTAAGGAACTGAGCCCTTAACGCCTCTGTCAAAATATCTGCAAAACGATACCTCAAAAGTCCAAAATTAGTTATATTAACAAGCGGATGTCTTACTTTTAAGCGCCCACGAATCTGATTTTCACAACATGGAACGACTATAATATACTTCGCTTTCAACTTGATACCTTTTGCAATTGTTTCATCAGTCGCAATATCACATGCATGCAAGGCAATAACCATATCAATGTCTTTTTCAGGTATAACATCTATAATTCTGTCATTGATAAAGCGCATATTCCCATAACCAAGGCATTCACATATCTGATTACATTTTTCTATCAATTCTCCATTAGTATCAACACCATAAAAAAAAGTATCAATTGCAAAACGCTCTGAAATAATAAAATTCAATGCAAAAGATAAATATGACTTTCCGCAAGAACACTCTAGAAATATTAACCGTTTATTTTGATAATTTTCTTCAATAATTTGAAGAACCTGCTCACAAAAACCTACAACCTCATTGAACTTCTTTATTTCACGTTCATCTCCATGTTGCTCTATATTCAAGGAAAGAATCTTTAATAAATCCTTGTTGGCCTTTAATAACCCCCTGACTGTTCCTTTTTGTTTCATGCAATTCTTTCACAGCGATACAACAATCGTCAGAAAACAAACAACGAACTTTAACCCAATTCTTTCACACTCTTTTTGCCAGCTACAGTTTTCTTTCGTCCTTTTCTTGTCCGCGCATTTGTTCTGGTTCGCTGACCCCTTACTGGCAAGCCTAATTTATGACGCATACCCCTGTAACATCCTATGCTTTTCATACGCACAATGTTCTGCATTTCCTGTCTACGTAATTGACCTTCAATAGTAAAATTTTTCTCAATATAAGCGCCCAATACGCTTAATTGATCTTCATGAAGGTCTTTCGCGCGTATATTTTCTTCAATGTTTAATGCTTTTAAAATTTTCTGCGACAACGCCTTTCCTATACCATATACATATGTGAGCCCGATAACAATCCTTTTATCCGCTGGAATATCAATACCGGCAATTCTAGGCATTCAGTAATTCCTTTCTAAATTTTAAACAAAATGTAAATTTAAACGTTAACCCTGTCTCTGCTTATGCCTTGGATTTGAGCAAATTACTCGAACAACTCTTTTTCTACGCACTATCTTACAATTTTCACAAATTCTTTTTACAGCAGTCCTGACTTTCATTTTACCATCCCGTACTGTCAATCTTTTGAATTGAAATTAAACCTGCCTGTATATAATTCTGCCTTTGTCGAGGTCATACGGTGACATTTCTATGGTTACTTTATCACCTGGCAATATTTTAATAAAATGCATTCTCATTTTCCCTGAAACATGCGCAAGAACCTTATGTCCGTTCTGTAATTCTACCCAGAACATTGCATTGGGCAGCGCTTCTTTTACAACAGCCTCGACTCTAATTGGTTCTTCTTTCGGCATATTTAAAACTTCATTTAAAATCTAAATAGTTAATATATCTGCACCATTTTCAGTAACCACAATTGTATGTTCAAAATGTGCAGATAATTCCCTATCTTTGGTTACAACTGTCCAATTGTTGTTTAACACCTCAGTATCATACTTACCCATACAAATCATAGGTTCGATCGCCAATGTTATACCAGGCATTAATATCTCATCAGCGTCTAATAGTGCCTTGCTCAAAAAATTTGGCACTTGTGGGTCTTCATGCATACACCTGCCAATCCCATGCCCTGTGTAATTCCTTACAACAGAAAACCCGTTCTCTTCAACGTAATTTTGTATCGTTCTGGAAATCAATGATAACTTTTCATATGATTTTATGGCACTAATTGCCATATAAAGCGACTTCTCACAAACATCCAGAAGTTTTTTGGCATCAGGCGTTATCTCACCTATTGGTATAGTTAATGCAGCATCCGCTACGTATTTCTTATAACCAACTCCAACATCAATGCTAAGAATATCCCCTTCGCATAATTTTCTTTCCCCGGGTATGCCATGAACTACTTCTTCATTTATTGATGTACATATACTTTTAGGAAAACCCCTATAACCTTTAAAGATTGGCACCCCACCTTGAACAACTATATATTTTTCAATTTCTGTATTTATGTAATCTGTAGTTATACCATTATCTGCAATTTCTTTAGCCAGCCCCAGTGCACCTGCCACGATCTTGCCAGCCTCCCGCATTAATTCAATTTCCCTGGGTGATTTTCTGACTATCAACTTAATCACTCCGTAGCTTAACTACGTTTCTTCTGCAAAGAGGTATTAATTGAATTGTTCACTTCTTTCGTTATCTTCTCTATATTTCCATCGCTTGAGATTTCCTTTAATATCCCGTTGTCCCTGTAATATGCAATCAAGTCCTCTGTTTGTTCATGATAAATTCTTAATCTTTCCAGTATCGTCTCAGGTTTATCATCTGAACGTTGATTCAGCTTACCCCCACATTTATCACAGATGCCATTTTTTAATGATGGGACAAACGCAATATGATAGTTCGCACCACAGCTGCTACATATCCTTCTACCAGACAACCGAAGCACTACATTCTCTTTTGAAACTGCAAAATAAAAAACTACATCTAGCTTTTTACCAAGGTTTTTTAACATTTCATCAAGAATTTTTGCCTGCGCCAGCGTCCTTGGAAAGCCATCTAAAATATAACCACTTTCACAATCTTTTTTTAAAATCCTGTCTTTGATTATATCAACAACCAAATTATCAGGGACTAATAATCCTTTCTCAATATAATATTTTGCCTTTCCCCCAGTCTCCGTACCTGTTTCTACTGCTTCTCTTAATAAGTTGCCGGAAGAAATATGAGGTATCTTTTCCTCTTTACTAACAGTCTCTGCCTGGGTACCTTTACCTGCCCCTGGCGGACCAATAAACACAACCCTCATCCTAATCTTCCTCTGATCCTTGTACCACCGCTCAGAAAACCACTGTATTGTCTCATAACCATGTGTGATTCTATTTTCTGCACCATATCAAGCGCAACACCAACAATTATTAGCAACCCCGTACCGCCATAAAATCCAGCAATAGCACGGCTAAGATCAAAACCACCAGCAACGAGTATCGGTAGGATAGCAATCAAAGCCAGAAAGGCTGCACCAGCCAAAGTAATCTTACCCATAATCCCTTCCAAATATTCCGCAGTTCTTGGACCAGGTCTTATTCCAGGGACGAAACTCCCATAATCCTTCATATTATTTGACATCTCTTTAGGATTAAACTGAATCGCGGTCCAAAAATAACAAAAAAACGTTATTAAAATTATGTAAAATATAACATATACCACTCCACCCTGCAAAATTTCAGCTATACGAGAAGTAATCCAATAGCCAAATGTTCCAGGTTCATACCTTACCTGAATACCCTGCATTATTGCTGCCGGGAATATTAACAGAGACTGAGCAAATATAATAGGCATAACACCTGCTTGATTTACGCGTAACGGTAAGAAATGCCTTTGCCCACCATATACCCTTCTACCACGCGTATGTTTTGCCTGTTGGACTGGTATGCGTCGCTGTCCTTGCGTAATGTACACAATACCACAAACAATAGCGAGAAACATACCTATCAGAACAAGCAATTTAACAATACCAATTTGATGTTCAGCTGGTGTTACTGAAAAAGTGAAATTTTGCATTATTTGAGAAAATGCCCATGGCAAGCGGTCTATAATACTAATCATGATAACAATCGAAATACCGCTACCAATCCCATGTTCTTCAATTTGTTCACCAATCCACATTAAGGTCATGGTGCCGGTTGTCAAAAGCAACGCAGCCATTATCTGAAATCCAAAACCTTGAAGATGAACAGGAATGACAGGAATACCATTAAATTCTACAGTATAAAGAGTTCTTGTCATTATAAATGCTTGAAAAAGACAGAGTCCAACAGTCGTTAAACGAGTATATTGATTAATTTTCTTCCTACCAGCATCCCCCTCTTTTTGCAGCTTTTCTAAATACGGAATTACTCCAACTAATAACTGAAAGATAATGGATGCACTGATATATGGCATAACACCAAGGCCAAAAATTGCGCCTGAGGCTAATGCACCACCGGCAAACATATCAACCAACCCCAATAATTGACCAACACCTGTTTGAGAAAACTGATTAAAATATGATTTTAAAACAGTTGTGTCAATCCCTGGAATTGGTATATATACACCAATTCTGCAAAGTGTTATAAGCCCAAGTGTAATCAGTACTTTTTTACGTAATTCTGGTATTCTAAAAATATTTCCGAACTGTTCTATCATGTTATAACTTTAACCTGCCCACCAGCTGCTCTAATCTTCTCAATTGCCGATTGACTAAATTTATGAGCCTCTATAGTTAAAGGATTTTTAATCTCGCCATCACCTAAAACTTTTAAACCATCTAATACTCTTTTAATAATGCCAGCTTCCTTCAGTTTTTCAGGATCTACTTTAGATCCCTTCGCAAATTGTGCAAAATCGCTTATATTAACAATAGTGTAATTCTTCTTAAATGGATTATTAAAACCCCTCTTCGGTAAACGACGAAAGAGTGGAGTCTGCCCACCCTCAAATTGTATCTTCGTTTCATTACCAGACCTTGCAGTTGCACCCTTCCCGCCCCTGCCTGAGGTTTTTCCCATCCCGGAACCTCTTCCACGTCCTACCCTCTTTTTAAATTTTCTATGAAAAGGTATTGCTTTAATATCACTGAGATTCATTCTAGTTTTACTCCCCTAAGCCTTTCAACCCCTTCCCTTGTCTTTAGAGACATTAAACCACTCAATGTTGCCTTAGCAACATTAAGCGGATTTCTACTTCCAAAACATTTTGTCAATATATTTTTAACCCCAGCCAGTTCAAGAACAGCCCTTGCAGACACCCCAGCTTTAATACCAGTTCCGGGTGATGCAGGCCTCAAAAGAATACTCGCTGCCTTATACTTACCCCATATCTCATGGGGTATTGTATCGCCAACTAAAGGAATTTTAACAAGCTGCCTTTTTGCCTCTTTAACCGCTTTACTAACTGCATTTGGTACCTCTCGTGCCTTGCCAAATCCAATTCCAACACTCCCTTTTTTATCACCAACAGCAACAAGGGCGCTAAAACTCATTGATTTACCACCCTTAGTTACTGTAGTACAGCGGTTAATCCTTACAACTGTTTCTTCTAAATTCATCGGCTCTTCAGAACGTGCCAAATCTATCTCCTTGTAAGAATTAAAAAATTTAAAAACTCAAATTATGTTTTCTTGCACTTTCAGCAAGTGCCTTAACCCTTCCGTGATACTTGTATCCACCTTTATCAAATATGACTTTATTAATGCCCTTCTTTTTAGCTTCTTCCGCAATCTTCTTACCAACAATTTCCGCGGCATTAATATTCCCTCCATATTTTATTTGAGTCTTGATATCTGTAGATTGCGTTGATGCAGATACTAATGTCTTTCCTTCAATATCGTCAATAATCTGACAATAAATATGTTTTAAACTTCGATATACACTCAAACGTGGTCTTTCGCCCGTTCCTACTACTTTTCGTCTAATTCTAAGGTGACGCGTCAACCTTTTACGCAATTTTTCCTTTATATGATCCATAGTTAGAACCTCACAACTAGCTATTATGTAGCACTAGAAGTAAATGCCTTACCAGCTTTCCTTCTTATAACCTCATTCTCATACTTAATTCCCATTCCCTTGTATGGCTCTGGTGGTTTCTTTCCTCTGATTTCAGCGGCAAACTGTCCAACCAGCTGTTTATCAGGCCCTGAAACCGTAAACTTCACAGGATTTGCTGGATTTGTAATTTCAATTTTTATTCCTTTAGGTATTTCCAAACTTACCATATGTGTGTAACCGAGAGACAATACAAGGTCTTTACCCTGAATCTTGGCGGTATATCCAAGCCCATTAATCTCAAGATGCTTGGAAAACCCTTTTGTAACACCAATAACCATATTCGAAATTATTGAACGAGTTAATCCATGCAGTGCCCTATGAAATTTTTCATCCGATGATCTCTTTACAATTATTAATTTATCCTGTTGATTGTATTCCACCTTTATATCAGGATGAAAAACCTGGCTTACTTTGCCTTTTGGGCCTTCAACATCGACATTGTTTCCGTTAATTAAAACTTTAACATCATTTGAAATTTTAACTGGCTGTTTACCTATACGCGACATCTTTCATTCCTTTTAACTGTTTTTACGATACCACACAAAGTAGCTCGCCGCCTATTTTTAATGCTCTGCATTCTTTATCACTAATAATACCTTTTGATGTTGAATATATTGCAGTACCAAATCCACCCATCACTTTTGTAACTTTTCTACCTTGCTTATAAATGCGCCTGCTACATTTACTCACCCTTTCAATGTTATTAAGCACTCGCTGTTTTAACGGACCGTATTTTAAATAAATCCTTATTGTACTTTTATTGCTATCAACAGAAACCTCTTTGTAGTCTTTTATGTAACCCTCATCCTTAAGTACCTTCAAAATCGCCTTTTTGATTTTGGATGAAGACACATCTACACTTTCTCTTAATATCATATTTGCATTTCTGATACTCGTAAACATGTCAGAAATTGGATCTGTTATACACATCTTTTTTGTCCCTTCTTACAAATTAGATTTAATATTTCTGTTTATTACCAGCTAGCTTTTTTCACACCGGGTATCTCGCCTTTAGAGGCAAGCTTTCTAAAACATAATCTACATATTTGAAACCTTCGATAGTAAGCACCACTTCTTCCACAAAGTTTACATCTATTATACTTGCGTGTCTTATATTTAGGTTCTCTTTTAGATTTTTCTATCAGACATTTCCTTGCCATTGATACTCCTTATTCTAACCTGAAAGGCATTCCGATTAATTTTAATAATTCTCGAGATTGATCGTTTGAATTTCCACTAATTACGAACGTTACATCCATACCCTGAATTGTTTCAACTGTTTCAATACTTATTTCAGGAAATACGATTTGTTCCGTAAGCCCGAGGGTATAGTTACCACGTCCATCAAACGCCTTAGGTGAAAGCCCTCTGAAATCTCTTATTCTAGGTAATACAATGCTTATTAAGCGATCTAAAAACTCGTACATCCTCTTCCCGCGGAGGGTCACCTTACACCCTATAGGTATTCCTTTTCGAAGCTTAAAACCGGATATAGCCTTTTTTGCTTTTGTAATAAGCGGCTTTTGACCAGTAATCACAGACAAATGTCCAGAAGCTTCTTCAACGAGTTTTTTATTATCAACCGCCTTTCCCACCCCCATGTTTACAACAATCTTCTGTATTTTCGCCACAGATAATTTATTTTTTTGAGAAAACTTTTTCATTAACTGCGGCAATATTTCAAGCTTATACTTTTCTAATAATCTTGCCATACTAATTTATGCCTTAAAAGTCACTCTCCGGATACTATTTCTGAACTACAATATACACAAACGCGTAATCTATTGCCATTTTCTAACATCTTTTTCTTTGTTCTTACACCCTTACCATGTTTCTTGCAGCTTTTATTCTGACAAACAGGTAAAACATTGGACATTGAAATTGACGCCTCTTTTTGAATCCTTCCTCCCTGTGGACTCTTCTGACTTGGCTTTGTATGCTTATATACTAAATTAACACCCTTTATAACGACCCTGTTTTTATCGCTTAAAACTTTTATAATCTTTCCTGTCTTACCCTTTTCATTGCCAGCCATTACTGCTACAAGGTCATCTCTACGAACATGCATAAATATCTCCAAAACACCAAATTTACTTTAAGCCTGGGTTATAGAATCAGCACAAAACTTTCTTTTTCTAGTACTTGTTTTATAATATTAGTAAAGTTCCTTCATTTCTATTGCCAGAATATTTTTTACACTACTTCTGCAGCCAAAGATATTATTTTCGTAAAATTTTTTTGTCTTAATTCCCTGGCTACAGCCCCAAAAATACGTGTCCCTCTCGGGTTACCATCGTCATCAATAATAACAATAGCATTTTTATCAAACTTTAAATAAGAGCCATCTTCCCTGCGTACATTTTTTTTGGTACGTACGACAACACCCCTAACGACATCACCTTTTTTTACAACTCCATCTGGAAGTGCCTTCTTAACGGCCGCAACAACTATATCACCGACAGTCGCATATCTTCTACCAGATCCACCAAGCACCTTAATGCAAGTAGCTCTTTTTGCCCCACTATTATCAGCAATTTCTAAACTCGTTTGTTCCATTATCATTTTCAAAAACTCCGGAAATTACTGCTTTGCTTTTTCAATAATACGAACTAATTTTGTATTTTTTGTTTTACTTATAGGCCTTGTTTCCATTATCTCAACTTTATCACCAACACCAGCTTGATTATTTTCATCATGAGTTTTGTATATCGTACATCTCTTTACATATTTACCATATTTGGGATGCTTTACTAGGCGCATTACTTCGATTACCGCCGTCTTTTGCATCTTTTTGCTTATAACAATTCCAACAATCTTTTTCCTTTTTCCTCTTTTATTGTTAATCATTCTTTAAACCGACTCCTTTTTATTGAGATGCTTATTAATCCCCAAGTCAACTTCCCTGAGTATCGTTTTTAACCTTGCAATATCTATCCTGCACCTCTTTTTCTGAGCTGGATTCCTTGTCTCGCCTACCTGCCAGTGAAATTTGATGTTTAACAACTCCCTGCTTGTAGCATCAATTTCATCTAAAATTTCTTGTCTAGATTTTAATCTAATTTCACTTGCCTTCAAATCGTTTTTCTCCTCTGTATAAGCCTCACCCTCACAGGTAATTTATGTGCAATCCTGTTAAAGGTCTGTTTTGCCATCTCTTCATTGATACCACTCAGTTCATACACTACGGTCCCAGGTTTAACAACAGCAACCCAGAATTCAGGCTCTCCTTTGCCTTTTCCCATACGAGTTTCGATAGGTTTTGATGAAACTGATTTATGAGGAAAAACCCTTATTGTTAATTTCCCCTCTCTTGGAAGGTATTGTGACGCAGAAACCCTTCCGGCTTCTAACTGTTGCGCAGTTATCCAACCTGGTTCCAGCGACTGCAAACCAAATTCACCAAAAGCTACGGTATTACATCTTGTAGCGTTTCCTTTAATTTTTTGCCGTTGTGACTTCCTGAACTTGACCCTCTTTGGCATCATGCGCATATTTATTCTCCTTCCCTTTACCTATCAAACCCTTATAAATCCAGACTTTTACTCCAATCACACCATAACTCGTTTTTGCCTCTGCAAAACCATAATCAATATCTGCCCTTAGGGTATGCAATGGAACACTTCCCGAAGACATCTTTTCTGTCCTTGCAATTTCTGCACCACCCAATCTACCGGCAACCTGTAGTTTTACTCCCTTAGCGCCTGCGTCAACTGCAGCGTCCATTGCTTTCTTCATAGCCCTTCTAAACGCTGCCCGCTTTTCCAATTGCTCAGCAATACTTTCAGCAACAAGCTGTGCATCTAATTCTGGTTTTGTAATTTCTTTAATCTTTATTATAACTTCACAACCAATCAGTCTCTGAATCTCCTCTTTCAATTTATCAACTTCGGCACCTTTCCTACCAATAACCAATCCCGGACGCGCAGTGTGTAATGTTATCTTGGCATCCTGACTTGTTCTCTCTATCTCAACAAACGAAATACCAGCAAGGCTATAATTTTTCTTAATCAACTTACGTATCTTATGATCGCCTACGAGCAAACTACCAAAAGATTTTTTGTCAGCATACCAGCGCGACTTCCATTCCTGAGTTATACCTAACCTTAAACCTATCGGGCAAGCCTTCTGACCCATTTCATCTCCTTTTTATTTATTTTCAGACAACACAATAGTAATATGACTTGTCCTTTTTAAGATTGTTGCCGACACACCGCGAGGTCTAGGACGAAACCACTTTCTAGTTGGGCCGCAATCTACTAACGCCTGCGCTATATATAAAGAATCCGCATCCACATCAAGATTTTCATTGGCTGAAGCCAGCGCAGCCCTTATCACCTTATCAATCATGTATGATGCCCTCTTATGTGTTAATCTCAAAATCCTTAAAGCATCATTCACCGATTTTCCCCTTACAAGGTCAATTACATATCGAGCCTTCCTAGGCGATATCCTTGCATACTTGTATATTGATTTAAATTCCATAGCTTAATTCTTTCGAATGAGTAGTTAATTTATCATCAACCATGCGGTGTTTCTTTCTTCTTAACGCCACCGTGTGCCTTAAAAGTTCGAGTTAATGAAAACTCCCCAAGTTTATGACCTACCATATCATCAGTAATAAATAATTTATGAAATATTTTCCCATTATGGACTAGAAATGTATGTGATACAAACTCCGGTACAATAGTACAACTCCGCGCCCATGTCTTTATAAATTCACTAACACCTTTTTCTTTTTGTTTTAAAACTTTTTTTAATAATTTACTATCTATATATGGACCTTTTTTAACGGAACGACTCATAGTATCTCCCGATATTTAAATTAATTTTACTTGTTACCTCTTGCACCTATCCTCCTTCTGCGAATTATAAATTTATTGCTTAGCGACTTCTTCTTCCTTGTTTTTCCACCTTTTGCCAACAAACCCGTTCTAGAGCATGGATGTCTGCCGCCACCGCTCCTGCCTTCACCGCCACCGAGAGGATGTGAAACCGGATTCTGTGCAACTCCCCTTACACGCGGTCTTATTCCCTTCCAGCGATTCCTCCCTGCTTTCCCTATTCTTATATTTTTATGGTCTAAATTCCCAAGCTGTCCTATTGTAGCCCTGCATTCTAAAAATAACTTTCTGATCTCCCCCGAAGGAAGAACAATATGCGCATAGTCTCCCTCTTTTGCCAGTAATTTAGCGACACCACCCGCTGAACGTACCAATCGCCCACCCTGACCGACACGCAATTCAATATTATGTATATCTAAACCCAAAGGAATATTTTTGATCGGCATACAATTACCTGATTCAGGTTCAACTTTTTCGCCAGACATCACTGTTTGCCCGACTTTTAAATTATTTGGCGCAAGTATATATCTTTTTTCACCATCAGCGTAATGTAACAATGCTATACGTGCGGATCTATTTGGGTCATATTCAACACTAGCGACCCTTGCCGGAACATTATCCTTCCTACGCTTAAAATCAATAATTCTATAATGTCTTCTACTCCCACCACCAATATGCTCTGCAGTTATTTTCCCCTCATTATTCCTGCCGCCGGTTTTCCTTATAGGTTCCAATAATGATTTTTCAGGTTTATCGGTAGTAATCTCTGAAAAATCTGAAACACTTGCAAACCTTCTTCCTGCACTTGTAGGTTTATAATAAATAATCCCCATTATTTTCTTTACCTCTTTAGAATCAGTATCCTAAGTCTATAGTGCTACCTTCCTTTAGCATAACTATAGCCTTCTTCCAGTCTTTAGTCCTTCCCTGCTTGAACTTTACACGCCTGTTCTTGCCCTTCCTAACCTGAGTTCTAATATCAGCAACCTTTACATTAAAGAACTTTTCAATGGCGTCTTTTATCTGAATTTTATTTGCCTTCATATCCACTTCAAAATGATATGTGTTTGATGACTGAACGTCAGCAACACCCTTCTCTGTTCTTAATGGTTTTTTTATAATTTGATATCTATTCATTAAACCTGAACCTCTACTTTTTTATATTTGTAATAGCTTCTTTGGTTATTAAAATTTTCTTTGGTCTTAGAACATCGTACGCATTCAATTGCGCACTCGGTAATACTTTTACATAAGGAATATTACGGGCAGATTTCCACACTGCGTCATCCTTGTTTTGTGTTACAATTAAACAACTTTCTCCATATATCTTAAGGGCATTCAATATCTCAACCATTCGTTTTGTTTTCGGTGTATTGAAACTTAAATCGTCAATTACGATTAATTCATTATCTCTAATTTTACCTGATAATGCAGAGAAAAGTGCCAGCTTCTTAGCCTTTTTAGGAATAGCGTAAGAATAATCTCTTGGCTTAGGTCCAAATACAACCCCGCCACCCCTCCATAACGGCGAACGGATACTTCCAGCCCTCGCCCTGCCAGTATGTTTCTGCACCCAAGGTTTCTTACCACCTCCAGCAACCTCGCCTTTTGTTTTCGTTGATGCAGTCCCCTGCCTTTTATTCGCCTCATACATAATTACTGCATCTCGCAATAATACCCTATATATAGGATAACCAAATTTCTGTTCGTCCAATCTTATGCTGTCTATTTGTTTCCCTTCCTTGTTATAAAGAGGTACTTCCTTAGCAGTCATTTACCTTATCCTTTCACTCTACTTTTCCTAATTATTATGTAACCATTTTTATGCCCTGGTAAAGCACCCCGGATGAATAACAAATTCCTATCCTTATCAATTTTAACCAAATCTAAATTTTTTATTGTTACACGTTCTCCACCCAATCTTCCTGACATCTTCTTACCTTTTATAACCCTACCAGGATCAGTATTAGAACCTATAGAACCAGGCGGTCTATGTCTTGTTGAACCGTGCGTACTACGACCACCCTTAAAATTCCATCTTTTCATTACACCAGCGAAACCTTTGCCCTTAGTAATACCAATAATATCCACTTTTTTAACATCATTAAATATATCAACAGTAACAGCCTGACCGGGTTTTATATCTGCACCTTGATTTGGTATTAGTTCTTTTATAAACCTTTTAGGCTCAACTGAATACTTAGCAACATGCCCAATTTCTGCCTTATTAGCCTTTTTTTTCTTCCTATCATCGAATCCAAGCTGAACCGCTGAATATCCATCATTTCCGACAGTTTTTATCTGCGTTACACTACATGGACCTGCTTGAACGAGAGTTATCGGAAGAAGACTACCTTCCTCGTTATATATCTGTGTCATACCTACTTTTTTCCCAAGCAAACCATTTAACATTTCGATTTTAACCCCTATTGATAAAAGTTGTACATTCAATTTCTCAGGCTTTTATTTTGATGTCTATACCTGCCGGCATATTTATCTTATTCAAAGCATCCATTGTCTTTGCCGTAGGCTCCACAATATCAATTAATCTTTTATGTGTCCTTATTTCAAACTGCTCCCTGGATTTTTTATCGACATGCGGAGATCTTAGTACAGTATATCTTTCTATTCTTGTAGGTAGAGGAACCGGACCAAAAACCTTAGCTCCAGTACGTTTTGCGGTCTCAACAACCTCTAGAGCCAATTGATCTAATATCCTATGATCATAAGCTTCCATTCGTATTCTTATTTTTTGGTCAAGCGCCATAACACTCCAAATATTCTAAATTTGCTAAAATCTTCATGCTATCACACAATCTATTATTGTCAATATTAAAAATCAATCTATTCAATAATTTTAGTAACAACGCCGGCACCAACTGTTTTTCCACCCTCTCGTATCGCAAACCTCAACCCCTCATCCATCGCTAACGCCGTCA
>Ga0209343_10000898_pt1 | contig 41245 bp, 35 predicted proteins | sample RifCSPlowO2_02_FD_184026 | JGI IMG/M metagenome (GOLD analysis project Ga0209343, IMG submission 184026) | Groundwater microbial communities from Rifle, Colorado - Rifle CSP2_plank lowO2_0.2 (SPAdes) (version 2) | ecosystem: Environmental > Aquatic > Deep subsurface > Groundwater | place...
CTGACATCATGCCCAGCTCCCTCCAGCACACCCGCCACATAACAAAGCCATATCGGATAATAGATCGTCCCGCTCTTGGTTATAGCCGGGCTTCTTGAAGTCCTTGAAAAGCGTCCGTATTCAGTTTTAAAGGAAGGGTTAAGACAGAGAATCTTCATTCAAAAAGATTTCAAGAAATAAGTTGATTTACTTCATTCATTTACTTTATTATTGAATATCTGACATTTTCGGCTATTCTACGTATTTTGTTATTTTTAAAGTATAGCTTTTCCAAAAAAGGAGTTGCAATCAAATATGCTAATGGATAAGATAGCAATCCAAACTTTTTTCTAAGAATATTTATTAAATACCTTTTCTCCACAAACCTCATTAGTTTTAATAACCTCTTAATTAATTGCTTTTGCACATCAAAAGGAAGTTCCTTTGTTACAAAAAATAGATTACTACCAAATCTAATATTTTTGTCTGATTTATCTAATAACTCTTCAGAATTACTTATCCAAGCATTATTTTCATTAACCCACTTATATAGCTCTGTGCCTGGGAATGGAAGTAAATTATAAAAATCTACTTTAAAAACCGGATACTTCAAAGCCAATTTTATTGAATCCTCAACATCTTCGAGTGTCTCACCTGGTGTTCCAAAAACAAAAAAGAGGGAAACTTCTAACTCTAAGTCACATGCTGCCTTAATGGCTGATTCTATCTCTTCAATAGCTTCGCCTTTTTTTAATATTTTTAATATTTTATTATTCCCAGCTTCTACTCCAATACTTATGCTCCTAAATCCTATTTCTTTCATACGTTTTAATAATTGATAGTTCAACTTATCAGCCCTAACCCCATTTGATACTCTGAAAATTAGACATTCAAAATTTCTCTTTTCAACTTCATCACAAAACTGATAAACTCTATCCTCATAAAATGTAAAGTTATCGTCCAAAAAATTAAAAACCCTTTTACCTCTGAGATACCAATATTCAATTTCATCTACAACATTCTTAATATCCCTTATTCTTATTTTTTTTCCAGAAACAGTTTGAACAGAACAATAGATGCACTTATAAGGACAGCCTCGTGAAGAAATAATTACTATTTCACTCGCATATTTATTAAGTTCAAACTTATTCAATTTTGGATAACTGTATTTATTCAAATCGGTCTGATATGGTCTTACTCCAGTAAATATTATAGATTCATTTTCTCTAAATACTAATCCCTTAATCTCTGAAAGATTATCTCCACGGCACAACTCACCAATTAGTTCCTCCCCTTCGTGAACGCAGACAAAATCTATTGAGGGACATTCCTTTATTACTTTTTCTCTCTCAATAGTGGCGTGAGGACCTCCTACAACTATTTTAACATTGGGAAATAGGAACTTTATTTTGGCAATTTGTTCATATACCATTTTATGATGAAGTGTAAATAATGTTATGCCAATTAAATCAGGTTTAAACCTATTGATTTTCATTTTTAAATCGGAAAAAGAATACCCTAACATCATATCAAGAATACTGTATGTAATATAGTTATCATCAAGGGTTTGGGCAATATAACCGAGGCTAGGAGATGGTCTTGACGAACCAACATCACTCTCAAAAGAAGGAAAAATTAACAAGACTCTTTTAAACCTCATAAATCAGTTAGTACAAACTACCTCCAATAATAATATTTAAATACAACTCTAACTCTATTAACCGCATGAAGTAATTGATATGTAAGTTTATTACCTTTCATTCCAAACTTTTTAAGATACTCATAATGCTTGTTTATGAAAATATTATTTAATTTAATTGAGTATATTTGATGTCTTATGACACCAATTGACCAATTACCACCTTTCTTTATATTTCTACCTTTTAGATGAAAAAATAAAGTATGGGGGCAAAAAAATATCCGCTTTCCAAGTTTTCCCAATCTGATGTGAAAATCTGCATCTTCTCTCTGCGCTGAAGCATAATAACTTGTATCAAATAAAATCTCCTTGTAAGTCTCTGCTTTTCCCAATGTAATAGAATGCATCATTGGTACCTGAACATCTTCATTAAGCTTTTGAGCAAGGTCAAACACCATTACCCAATAATTAGCAAAGGTCCCCTTTCTTTTGTTTGCTTTTTCAATTGCCTTTTCAAAGGAACCCGTTACCAATGGTAAAAGCCTTCCACCTATTAAATCAGCACCATTTTTATGCAAACATTCTAACAAGGTTGCAACATAATCTTTCTGTAAATAGACATCATCTTCACCAATTAATATATATTTACCTTCAGCAACAGATATACCAGTGTTTTTTGAATACGGCTGTCCCATATTTTTCTCATGGTTAATCAATTTAATTATAGGATATTGTCTGGAAAACTCCTCAACAAATTTCATCGTACCATCTGTAGAACCATCGTTGACTATAATCAATTCCTTTAAGCTATCCTGAATCAGATAAGACCCTAAAACCCTTTCCAAGCTTTCTTTTCTATTATAAGTAGGTATTACTATGCTTACATTTTTTTCACGCATAATTCTTATTCTTGTTTAGCTGTAATAAAAATATATTTTCTTTTAGATTTACTGGAATCGCTGGTTGTAATATATTTTTCTCCCTCTTTTTGGCTCATTTTAAATCCTTGTTCATAGAGATATATAGATAAGGCAAGATAAAAAAGATTTTGATAACTATCATAAGGGCCATAACTAGTTGACATTATAAATAATGCAAAATAGGTAAATAAAGAATATTTAAACATAACGTCATGTTTATCATTGAATTTCTTATGAAATAACATGACTAGTGTATATAATATCACGCACCTAAAAATTAATCCTACAATACCACCCCTTGCTAAATCATCAAATAGTCCAATGGAAAATCCACCTCCCACATCCACCCAATTATGTTTCATATATTCAGAATATACCATTGAATAGGGTACCCTAAAAACACCCTGAATTCCAAACCAATTATTCCTTAATATTTCCATTATCGTAAGATATTCAACAATTTTTACATTTATCGTAGAACTCTTAGTAAAAGTCTTAGTTAAATATTCTGATCCCTCTATTTCTGGATTTACATATAAAAAAGATAAGGCACCCCCAATAAAAAAGAATACTATAAATAGTAAAATCAAAATGAAGGAGACGGCAAATTTGCCTTTATTAAAAAGGAATATTACTGGTATTATCATCAACAAAGTTATAAACGCAGCAAGTGAATTTGTTAGCAGTATTGCAGTTATTAACAATAATGAAAATAAGATAAACTTCTTTTTCTTTGTAATTTTATAAAGTCCAATAGAGAGAAAAAGAGGACCTAATAAAAACTGAGCAAACTTTGCAGCTTCAGAAAAATAATATGCCGTTCTTCCTGGGGTGTAAAACCCAAATATCCCGACTGTTTCAAGTGACTGTTCTATCCTTGGTAAATTGAGTTGGTACCTGGGGATATTGAATAACTCTAAATCTGAACTAAAAAAATTTATTATTGCACTTAACGAAAATAAAATGCCTATTATTACTATTAAATAAACAACCTTTTCTACCTTGAATAACTTATTGTATAAAATTAAGAAAAAAATACAAAGCCACATATTGACTTTCAGAAAATATATTGAAGATTCTATGATTATTCTTGAGGCATCATCAAAATAATATACCAACGACACCAGAAACAAATATAGAAAGTAAAATAAATATAATATATTTACTCTTTTTGCCTTAGAGGATAAATTTTCATATCTATTATATAAAAATAAAAGAAAAAATAAAACCGCAATAAAAAATGCAATCTTTATAATACCTATATATAAAAATCCCTCAAGAAGATAAAAATTACCTAATAAAATTGAAAAAATAAGAAAGGCACTTAAATAATAACGAAGGAGTTCTTTATGAAAATTGGGTTTTATTATCATCATAATCTTGTTAAATTGAGACCCTTATTTTTAAGGTATATCATCAAATATAATATGGGTTTTGGTAATATATTTTTAATTATCACTAAGATAAAAAAAATTATTTTTTGAGAAGGACAATAATAAAACATCTTGTAAAGATTATTAATTTTCTGTTTCTCTAAAAATCTGAATTTCAAATAATATATAAATGCAAGGTGATACCTTCTACATAAATGTGTCATTGAATTAGAATACTTTAAATAAAAAGCCTGATAACCTCTAATCCTATTTATTTCATTTGTAGAAATCCTATGCATACTATGGTCATTATATATAACCAGATATTCCCGTATGCCATATATTTTAGTTATATTAGATAGTCTAAGCCACAAATCCCAATCCTGACACGAGAGCAAAGTTTCATCAAATCCTCCTATTTTTTTAACTAAATCAGATCTAACAACGCAGAAAGAACAACTTCCTATATTCGTCCATAATAATCTTAGAAAATCTACTTGATTAGTTTGTTTCACACGTTCGATAATACCATTATTATATCTGCGAAGAAACCAGCAAAAAACCAAACCAACACTATAATCATTCTCAAGTTTATTTACCTGTTTTGTAATCTTAGTAGGCAACCATTCATCATCATCATCAAGAAATGCTATATATCTACCAGATGCAAATGAAATTCCAATATTTCGTGCTTTAGCACCCCCATATGATTTATCATTTCGCATATACTTAAATTTTTTAAACCTTTGTTTATACCGATATGCTATTTCTGATGTTGCATCATCTGATGCCTCGTCTATAATAATAATTTCTATATTATCATAGTTCTGAACCAATACACTTTTAATTGCCCTTTCTAATAAAGAACAGCGATTCTTTGTTGGTATAATGACCGAAACGAGAGGCTCACATTTTTCATCATGAGGATTTATCAACACTGCCTCCTTTATAAACTTCCTTATACCATAATTCAAAAACTGCAAGATTATATAAAAACTGGGCATTCCAGCGGTCATATTTCTTATTCTTAATTGTCTGCTGAATCCTATCAACTTTAAATAACTCCTTTGTTATTGGAGACATATTTTCCCCACAAAAAACTTCTAACTCATCTACTATACCTTCTGAAAGCCAGAAAGATACTGGACCGCCGAATCCCATTTTATCTCTATAGAGTATTTCATCTGGCAAGATACCTTTTAGGGCTTGTTTTACTAACCATTTAAGATTTCCACCTTTCATCTTTACATTTGCAGGAATAGTAGACATAAACTCAACAATTCTATAGTCTATAAGAGGAACCCTTCCTTCTATGGAAGCTGCCATAGTAGTCTTGTCAAGGAGAAATAGAAGGTCATTTACAAGATATGTTTTTAAATCAAAAAATATAAATCTGTCCTCTTCTCGAAGGTTTCCGTAAAATTCAAAATAATTTTTCATGATATTATCAATATTTTTCAAGAGAATACCCAATGCTGATTTTTCCTTGAGAAAACTCATAAGTCCAATAAAAGTTCCGTTTACACGACAAAGGTAACTAATCAATTTATCTGTGAGATTTATTGCTGTTTTAATATCCAAGGGATTTTTTAATAAAGAAACAGTAAAGTTAAAAAGTGGATATAATCTGTATTTCAGATATCTTTCTGGTTTTCTGATAAGATAACGTGGATAGCCACCAAAAACCTCATCACCACCAGTACCGTTTAAAATTACTTTAACACCAGATTCTCTTGCCAACTCAGAGAGTAAAAATATCGGTATAGCTGCCGAATCACCAATAGGCTCATCCATATACCAAGCAAATCGTCTAAGTCCTTTAATTATATCATCTTTAGTAATAAATAATTCTTTATGATCTGTTCTGTACATTTCAGCAATTTTACGGGCGTAAGGACGTTCGTCTATGTAATGTCCTTCATAACCAACCGAAAATGTCCTGACAGGAATTCCTTTATTTATTCTGGAAGCCATTGCCACAACACAACTACTATCAATACCTCCACTGAGAAATGTTCCAACTGACACATCACTTCTTAATTGAAGTCTTACAGCATCTGACAAAAGATAAAGAAATGTCTCTTTGAATTCTTCAATGTTTATTTTACTAACAGAATTAGATGACTCAATTTCCCAGTATAATTTCTTAAGATATCTTCCATTTTCATCTATTTTAATATATGTTGCTGGTTCAAGTTTATAAACCCCTTTAACCATAGACATAGGATATGGTACATAGAGCAAAAAAAGATATAGTAAGACACTGTTGTATTCTATTTGTTTATCAAACCTTAAGGTTAGAAGAGATTTAAGCTCCGAAGAAAAACAAAAAGATGCACCATTTTTATAATAAAACAATGGCTTAATTCCCAAGCGATCGTTTGCAATAAAAAGCTCCCTTTTATATTTATCCCAAATAGCAAAGACAAATATTCCATTCAGTTTTTTAAGACATTCTTCGCCAAATTCTTCGTATAAATGCACCAAAACTTCTGTATCAGTATTTGTCTTAAATACATGATTTTTATTTTTAAGTTCCTTCCGCAATTCAATATAGTTATATATCTCTCCATTTAATATAATCCAGTATCGTTTTCTTTCATCTGTTATAGGTTGGTGACCTCCCTTAATATCAATTATTGAAAGTCTTCTCATTGACAATCCAATATTTTTATCAATATAAAATCCTTCATCATCAGGACCTCTATGAATCATCATAGAGTTCATCTTCATCAAATCTTCTTTAAATACAGCATCACCATCTAAATTAAAGATTCCATTTATTCCGCACATTAAATTATCATTCCTCTCTCATTTAAAAGTTAAAATATATTGTTCATCATAAGGAAATTGAGAACAGGACTCTATAATACAGGTTTTTAGAGGTAGGGCTTCTCCATATTTAGGGAAAAACCATCCAGCTGGTTTTGGTTCTCTGATACCTGATAGTATTTTTATTGATGTTTTGTGCAGAAAATCTTCAACATGAAACTCAATTTTATTTCCTCCAACTTCCAATTCCATATTTCTAAAATCAGAATTCTCTTGATAATTGATTTTGGTATCCGGAGCAAAATGAAAATAAGTTTTTACATTATGCATTCCTTTCCCATTTAAAAAATCTCTTATCCTTAAATTGTTCATAGTTAAATAAAATTCTCTAAAAGCGGTAAGCTCTTTACTTATTCTCAGAAAACCATCAGATGATATTTTAAAATAAAAACCGTTATTTAGTTCATTCCATTCAAAAGACGATTTAAGTTTTCTATATCTTGGGGGGTAAATGAACCGAGGTAATGGAGATAGTCCAAAATTATCAATAGTAAATACATTATGGGCACTTGCAGTCTTTCCATAAATACTAAAATTATCCGACATATAACTATAGCAACCCGGATCAACTATAATAGGATAACCTTTATAATAAAGGATAAAAGAAAAAATATCGCAGTGTCCATGTGAATTTAATGCAATATAGTCAATTGGATTCAGATGCCAAAAGATTGTAACTTTATCATTATCAAATCTATACCATCCATCATTATCAAGCAATTGACATTTCGAGTTTTTATCTTGATTTAATTCCATATTTTATTCCAGCCAGAATTTTTATCCACTTCACATTTACAAGGGTTATATAGTGATAGTGCAAGTTTTGATCTATTAATATTCTTAAACCATTCTGCTGGAAAGTCAGGAGTAACATCACCTATAAAAGGATAGTTCCACTCATTTTTATTATGATTATATACTTCAAAAAACCATGCCGCCTTTACCATTTTTGTAGCAGTTAATTTAATTTTTTCAGCAAACGATATATCACCTGTAAGGTTTGCTACCCACAAAATTTCCAAAAAAGTTCTCAAAAGCAAAAAATGATAATTTGAAGAATCAGCCTTAAGAAATCCAGAAGTTGTAATTAATTTGGGTGTTTCATTAATAAATATCATCTTACCAATGTCTGCAATATAATCAAAAGATGAAAATCTACCCAACATATATAATGCCCTTGCATTATTTAACACATGATTATGAGTATATTCTCCATGAAACTCAATGTGATTTGCGAGATATATTGCCATATCAATAAAGTTCTTTCCTATAAAGGATAAATTATCTTTTTCACAACAGCTATATTTCCTTAACAGATATAATAACAGTAAGCCATTAACAATCCTCTCTGATAAAGAATAACTTTCCCATGCTGGATGTCTTTTTTTATTATTCATATTTAAAAACCAGTCTTTCATAACTCTTATCCCCCATTCTTTTATTCTTAGAGATGGATTATTTGTTGCCAACATAAGCATCCAACCCCATCTATGGAGTGAAAAAGTATCTTCTATATCTTCAAATTCTGCAAACCAATTTGGAATATCATTAATTTGAATTTCCAGTGTTGCAAGCCTTATACTTGTAATTGATGTTTCCTTTAATGCAGGATATTCTGTCGCACATGGAATATCTTCAAACCTTTTAATATACTCTTCATCATACTCTAAAATTATTTTTTTACTTAATATACTCCTCAAATATGATGGATAATAAAAATATTGATATATATTTGTTCTACATATAAAATCTGTTTTCATTACAAAAAATTTTATAATTCCTTTAATCCAATAAAATGCGGCATGAATGAAATTAAAAGGATTCAATAGATGTTTTACTAAACATTTTATTTCTTCATAGGAAATCATTTAACAGTATTTTTTTACTTAAGGCTATAAAGATAGGTTTGTCCAATTTGCTTAACAGGCAAGTAATTGATTGATTTAACAAACTCTAACGTACCAGGTCTTGCTCCAATAAATAAATGGGTAGCTCCCACTTTTTTAAAACATTCAAATATTTCATTATTATCTTCTTTCATGCAATCAATGTAAGGTGTTCTATCTATCAAATTTCCATATTTAATTTGATGATTCTCTTTTAATGTAGAGAAAATTGTATTGCGCTTACTATTCCCCCGAAGGTGTGCAGAAGTATATCCATAGAATGGTGTATACCCAAATTTCTTTAAGTCGGAAGGGGGTCTGATATTTGCAATTAAAACATTTTCTGGCAAATTTTTCTCGATATAATATGCCATCCTGATGTCAGAATGAGTTACTAAGCTTGATGGCACAATAAACTTATGGAAAATACCTGTAGAGATTATCCAAAAAACCATGAAAGATACTTGTACAGTTTTTTCATTAGATACAGAAGATACAGATTTTATAATTACCGAATATATCAATGCCAAACTAACTGCCCATATCACAGATATAAAATATCCTCCTAATACAGAAATTTTTCCTAACAAACCTTGAAAAAATATTATCCCAAGTAACCATGATAAAGTAACTAAATAACAATATCTGTTTAAATCTATAAAAAATGCATAAATAAAGGCAATAAGAGCGACACCTGCTTTTAAGGGTGTAAAATAATAATTATCAAAAAGAATGTTGTTTATAAATTGTCCAACCGTCAAATCAAAAAAATGATTTGTAGAATAAGCCATATGTGGCATCAAACTTCTTCCTGTAGCAAGCGATCCTATATAAATTACAAAAATGATAAAAACAAATACTATAATATAGTTCTTTATAAAATTTAATTCCTTATTCATAATTAGCCATATTCCACTGATGGTAAAGGGAAACCAGAAAGAAAATGCTGCATTAGGATGAATAACAGTTGCTGCTAATAAAAGGATAGTACTCAAATTAAATTTTTTATCAATAAGTAGTGAGAGCATAAAAACACATAATACAAAGCTGAGAGATTTCGCAAACAATCCGCCAAAATAAAACTCAAAAAATACTGGATTAAAAGCAAATAAAAGCAAAAAATATTTGCTTATTTTTAGTCTATTAGCTAACATTATTAAGCTGCCAATTAACAAAATATATGTAATAATCCATATTAACAGTATAGATTCAGTTGCTCTGATATTTAACATATGGGCAACAGTCCATCCTAATGTTGTATATCCAGCAGGATATCTTATAGAATACCATTCATCGTCTATTCCGCTAACTACATGCGAAAGGGATTGTCCTTGAAAAAGATATCCTATAAACTCAGCATGTTCTGAGGTATCAGTACCAGGTACAGATGGTGTAAAGAAGAAGGGGATAAATATTATAATCATAACAATAGGAATAAATATTTTGCGGCTCATAGTGAAAAAATCGTGTAGGGATAGTGTAAAATCCTTTCTTGTTTCAAATAGTGGAATAGAATTTGGTGTTTTTTGCCATAGTGAGATAAAAACCCATGATGAGATAACAAGGTTAATAATTGGATACGGAGCTGGAATTATAAAATTAATGTGTAGTTGCATCAAAAATAGACTAATTAAGGTTATTACTGACAAACCAAGTGCTATTTTTAAAGTCATTTCTCCAGCAGAAAAAATTTTTTCTCCAAATTTATAAAAAACAAAGATGAGCATGCTAATGTCAATAACCTGACATAATAAAGCAACAGGTGTATCATAGGCATAGTCCCATATAAAGCGTATAATCACAGGAAAAAATATAAAAAAAGAGAGAATTACTTTCATAAACTTCCCCATATGCGATATAGGAATTAATCTACATGTAATTACACAAAGAAATAGCAAAATAATAATCACAATTGTATTACCTACTGCAATTTCAATCCGTTCTATAAGTCCTGGATTGCCATTAAACGGAGCTATAAACAAAGGAAGATTTTTTAAAATAATAGAAACAATGTATTGTCTTACTGAAACTATAATTGATTCCATGGTTCTTAATTCAAAAAAAGAAAGTTACTTCTTAAAGACATACAGGTTATTTAATCCCCACATAAAAGTACATTTTTTAACCAAAACAAAACCTTCATTAGATACCATCTTCTTTAACTTTTTATCAGTGAAACCATATACCTCTCCTTCCTTAATACCACGCACTTTTTGATCTATATCCCAGAAAGCAATTTTATGCCATATTAAAGAAACAAAGGGAGTTAGATTTGTAATTATAAGAAGCCCTCCGGGTTTTAAAATACGATACACTTCTTTTAGCACCTCTACTCTATTGGGAATATGATTTAAACTTGCAACAAATGACGCACAATCAAAACTTTCTGTTTCAAAGGGAAGACAATCTGTATTCTTAATAACTATTAAATCAGCACCTTCCCAAGGATAGACATCTATACCAATACCATCATTTCCTGATGCTCTATATTTTTTTATCATGCGATTAGCCCCGCATCCAATATCTATACCCTTTCCTCTATATTTTGATAATACTCTGTAAAATCTTTCATCTTCAGTTGAACGCAGAAATGGAATTTTTTTGATAATAGGCTGGGGAATAATCAAACGAAAAGGCACAAAAAAATTAATGATATCAACAAAATATTTTTTTAAGAGTTCTTCTGTGAGCATGTTACACTTCTAAATCATTTACAAAAATCATTGATAACTTTGATATTTTTCTACACCAATCTACGCTAAATTATTACTCTAAGAAGAATTTAACAGAAAGAACTTCTCGTGGAAAAGAATTTCAGTTGACAAATATTTTCCTTGACCATATCATATTCTATAAAATAATTCTTATCATTTTAAGAGTTCAGTATAGTTTTGTAACATGATGACATTAAAAAGGTTTATTACTATTCATTATTTATTTAAATTATTTGAAGAATTGTTTTTTAACCGAATTACCGATAGAAAATTTCAGGTTGATTGTTTAGATGGTATAAGAGGTCTTGCAATATTATTCGTTCTTTTCAGTCATGTTGCAAATGCAAATATTCTTTTAATTGAAAAACTAAAATTTGCAGGTAATGGGTCAGGAACAATGGGTGTTTATATGTTTTTTACTTTAAGTGCATTTCTTCTAACAAAACAGCTAATCAAAATAGATGACTACAATCTTAGATTGCCTATAGTATGGGTTGATTATTGTATAAGACGTTTTTTAAGAATATATCCACTCTATATAATCGTTTTAGTTTTTGTTTTAATGGGTTCCTTTTACAAAGTGCGTATTTTAAACCATTTCGCAGAATTCGATTTTAGTGATTTTGCATTGCATTTGATGGCAGTCTCTGGAAAAGTGCATTTTTGGACTATTGTAATGGAAGTGAAATACTATATTTTTTTACCATTTTTTATCGGTTATTTTGTTTTTTTTCTTAAAAGAAACATTACAAAAATTCGTATACTATATCTATTGGCATTGCTTTTTATATCTTATTTTACTTATATTTCCCCCTCTCCCGATAGTCGGCTTCTAATTTATGTTCATACTCTGTTTGTTTTACTCCCTATTTTTTTAGGCGGGTCTCTTTTTGCCATAATTCATGAGCAGTATAAGTACATTAAAATTAAGCGATCAACTCTCAACTTGGTTGGTTTGATGCTCTTTTTTTGCATAATTATTTTAATGCCAAATACTTACCGTAAAATCATAGGACTACCTTATCCTTTTTTACATCAAAGTCTAACATTTTTTTTGGGTATTTTGTTTGGCAGTTTTATTTTTATAATACATTTTGATGAACATGCATTTTTGAGCCGAATATTTTCCTATAAGCTTTTTCGTTTTTTTGGAATAACTAAGTTATAGTATGTATCTATGGCACTGGTTTATTTTAGAGTGGGTACAGTCTTTATATATGTCAGATTTTGGAAAGTTTAGTATTTTTTGGTCTTTAACCATTTTTTTATCAAGTGTTTCATTTTTGGTCATTGAAAAACCATTTCTAAAAATAAGAATTTATAGGACACCCAAAAATCAATAGGTAATAGAAACAAGTTAACTTCAACCTCATCTCCACCAATTCTTTATAACTACCCTTGTAAAATGAAGTCCATATAACAGGTCTATCCCTTTTTTGCTTTTGCCGTATTTTCTCTTCATAATAGTAATAGGAATCTCTCCAACCTTTAAACCCCTTTTTATAGATTGAATAATTAACTCGCTCGTATGATATTGGTCTTCCTGTAAAATTAAAGTGTTGAGTTTTTTAATTTTGAATGCCCTATATCCACTTGAAGGGTCAGTTACCCTTTTACCCAAAAGCAAACTCATTAAAATACCAAAAAAATATACTCCTATGTGTCTCATGATGTTATCCTTCTCCCATGTCCCAAGAATCCGAGAGCCTATTACTATATCGTATTTATTTTCCAGAATGGGTATTATCAGTTTTTCTATTTCTTCTGGTCTGTGCTGATAATCTGCATCCATAGTTACACATATTTGACAGTCTGTCCTTTTCAAAAAGTCATACCCCAATCTTAAGGCTGCTCCTCCCCCACGATTAATGGGAGTTCTTATTAATAAAGTATTTGACATGCTTGAGGCAATATATGAAGTAGCATCATCACTGCCATCATCAATTACTATAGTTCCAACTTCTATTCCATAGATTTCTTTTGGTATCCTCAAAAGAATTTCTTTCAAATTTTCAGCCTCATTAAATGCTGGTATTACTATTGTGATAGGCTTTATCTTTTTCTCAAGAGTGCTTATGTCCCTGCTTTTCTCCTCATATACAAAGCTTCTTATAAATCTGTCAAATTGAATTTTAATGTTCTCTTGTTTTGCCCTTAGATAAAAAGAAAAAAACAATAAAAATATATTTGATAAAATAAGAATGGCAAGCACTCTGCCATACTCAGTTGTTTTTAGTAAAAGCATGTTACGAGCTATTGTAATTACATCTGGGTTTGTTGATATTAAGATGATAAAAAGACTTGCTGTAGAAAACAGAATAAAACTTACCCTTTTCCATCTAACACCACGATAGAAGATAAGTGTTAATAATAAACCTAATATTCCAACTACCAGTCCAAGAATTCTTAAATTGGAGAATGCCATGTAACTATTTATTTAACTTACAAACCTTTTTTTGTGTACCATCCCATCGTATATCAGGTATCAGCACATGCCTATTCTTTTCAATTCGGTCACGATATTTTATTAAATCAGAAAGTATCAGTTTCAACTCAGATTCCATATCATAGGTTGGTTTATATCCTAAATCCATCAGATGTTTATGATCAGCATGATAGTAATGATCTTCTTTCTCAATACGAGGATTCTCAAAATTAGATAGTTCAATATTTAGTCCCAAATCCTTTCCTACTTTTTGAACCTTTAGTGCTATTTCAGTCAAGCCATACACTTCCGCAAACTGGTTTAAAACACGATACTCACATTGTTTTGGCTGTTTCTCTAAAGCTATTGCAAGACATTGTATTGAATCACGAAGAGGTAGAAAACCGCGCCTCTGGTATCCTTTACCATACAATGTAAGAGGATGGGCGATAACAGCCTGAGCACAAAAACGATTAACAACTGTCCCAAAACATTGATCAATATCAAAACGAGTGAACAGACGCTCATCCTCAGGAGTATCATAAAATCTTGTTCCATAAACCACCCCTTGCATTATATCTGTCGCTCTTAATCCCCATATTTTACAGGCAAACATAATATTGTTTGAATCATGTACTTTTGACCAGTGATACCATGATGGCGCCTGACGAGGAAAGGGTAAAATATCTTTTCTACCTCTATATTCAATTTCAAAAAAACCTTCAGGGATATCAATATTTGGAGTGCCATATTCTCCCATTGTGCCGAGTTTAATCAAATGGGCATCAGGGGAGGTATCTCTAATGGCAAATAGGATGTTAAGAGTGCTAACTAAATTATTCGTTTGGGTAAATACAGCATGTCTTACATCTATCATGGAGTACGGTGCAGAAGGCATTTCTCCTAAATGCACGATTGCATCAGGTTTAAAATCTTCAAGGGAATTCTTTACAAAGGTATAATCACATAGGTCACCTTCATAAAATGTAATTGATTTGTGATAATGTTCCTGAAAAACAGAGAGCCTTTCTGATATGGAATGAATGGGGATTATACTCTCGCCGTCTACCTCTTCTACCCATTTGCGCCGAGAAAAATTGTCAGCCCCTCCAATTGTATGGCCGCGGGATGCAAGATGAAGCGTAAGTGCCCAACCTAAATAGCCATCTATTCCTGCAATAAAAACTCTCATATCAGATAGTCTAAGTGTAGTGTTACATAAATAACTTGACATATGAGTATTGGTTTTGTATAATTCATATGAATGAACATAGCAGAAAGAATCATATTAACTCCAACAGAAGAAGTAAGCATCAATCGCTGGGCGCAAGGGAAAAGTTTTCCATTACGCTTGGTTCAGCGAGCGAAAATTATTCAATTGTCGGCTCAAGGAGTTTTCAATCACGACATAGCCAAGCGATTAAATATTTCCCGTCCAACTGTTCAGTTGTGGCGAGAACGTTTTTTAGCCCTTCGGTTACACGGATTACAGAAAGACGCTCCTCGTCCCGGACGTTTTCCAAAGATTCACCACAAAAAAGTTATTGCGATAGTCAATGCAACCCTGCATACAACGCCTCCCCATGCGACTCACTGGAGTACCCGCAGTATGGCCGAAGCACAAGGAGTCAGCAATGCAACTGTCCAACGCATATGGAGAGAACACAATCTAAAACCTCATCTGGTCAAAACATTCAAACTCAGCCGAGACAAGAAGTTTCTCGAAAAACTTTACGATATTGTGGGTCTTTATCTGAATCCTCCAGACAAAGCTATTGTCTTTTGTGTAGACGAAAAAAGCCAGATTCAAGCGCTGGAACGAACTCAACCCTTGCTTCCCTTACGCCCCGGTATTCCTGCAAGACAGACTCACGATTACCTGCGTCATGGTACCACCACCTTATTTGCAGCCTTAAATATACTCGATGGCACTGTCATCGGAGATTGCATGCTAAGACACAGACATCAGGAATTCATCAGATTCCTGCAGCTTATCAATACAAAAACCCCGTCCGATTTAGATCTTCATTTGATTGTAGACAACTACGGAACGCACAAGCACCCACGAGTTCAGAGCTGGCTAAAGCGTCATCCACGTTTTTACTTGCATTTTACTCCGACATCCAGTTCCTGGTTGAACTTGGTGGAACGATGGTTTTCCGAGATCACTTCAAAAAGAATACGTCGTGGCTCATTCAAAAATGTAAAAGAGCTCATTATAGCAATCAAACAATATATTGAATCCCATAATCAAAATCCAAAGGTATTCGTTTGGTCAGCATCGGTTGAAAGTATTATGAGAAAAATTTCCAAATGTAAAGATCTGTTGGAAACACCACACTAGGTAATGGCTGGGAGTGTAACAGAGGGTATTACCAGGCAGGTCAGAAGTGTCAGAAAGTCCAACCGCCAGAGAATGCAAGCATCAATTACCTAGGCAATGGCTGGGAATGCAATAGAGGGTATTACCAGTCAGGCCAGAAGTGCCTAAAAGTCCAACCGCCAGAAAACGCAAGCATCAATTATTTAGGTAACGGCTGGGAGTGCAACAGAGGATATTACCAAACAGGTCAAAAATGTCTCAAAGTTAACGTCCCTGAAAATGCAAGCATCAATTATCTTGGTAATGGTTGGGAATGCAATTCAGGATTTAAGAGAACAGGAAACACATGTGTAGCTATGAGCGCGCAAGAAATCCAAAAACAAAAAGAGCTCGAACGTGCGTTAATAGCGGAAATACAGCGTCGAAAGGCGCAAGGTGTTAGCGGGGACGATTGCGAAACAGAATACAAGACCAATGCCGAGGTTTGTGTTGAAATTACTGGTGGCGATTTAGACTGCAATGAAAGTTATGGCAACAACTATTATCGCGATTGTGATGTTACCTTGAGCTACGAGGTACAAACAGATTATGCGGGCGGCTCATACCTCGATGTTGAAGTTGAGTGTCAAGTAGAAATTGAATACAAAGGCAGGCAAACATATACCACTCAATCTGACGCCAGCTCCCAAGATGAGTCGCACAGCTTATATGCCCACGGTAGTGAAAGTGAGACAATGAATTTTAATTTTTCTTTTAGCTCTTTTAAAGAGGTAACGAGTGTGAAAATCAGCTCTGCCTCGTGTGAAATCGACAGTGTAGATTTGTATTAGCGCATAACAATCGCATGCACTCGGACAGCAAAAAGCGCCGCTCCTCGTTCCTCGTCGCTCTGCTTTTTGCTGCCGGTGATGCGAAGCGTTGCCGTGTCGCTGCGCTCCACGGCAACGGCGGAGCTGAGCTTCGCTCATCGATTTGTTAGCCCAACAGAGTGAAAATAGAAAAACAATTTCATCGTCTGCATAGCTTAACTACTTAGGAACCAATACGGCGGTGAAATTTCCCCCTTAACAAAGAGGGTAAGGGGGTTGTTGCCCCTACCTCCCCTCACCCCTCCTTACAAAGGAGGGGAATTAAGGGGTGGTCTTAAAATTATCTGTGTAAATCCGCGTAATCCGTGTCATCTATGTTCTATTAAGTCTTTATCCCATAGTGAATAACTTCAAATAAATAGAGCACGACCCAACTCCGCTGTGTGCCCGAAATTAATGGGGCACCCATTGCTGCGAAGCATTGCAATGGGTCATGAAAAAATGTCATTTTTCAGTATCAACTAACTAAAATGAAAGGTATGACTGCTGTGCCATGGAGATATAGGCAGAAGGGAAGATACCCATTCTTAATACGCCATAAACGGCTAAACCCAGGGCTATTATCATCGCAGGTGTGAAGACAAGGGGAGAGTGTTGTACTGAGGATTCGGGTTCTTTCATATACATGGCTAAGATTATTTTCATATAATAGTAAACTGATATTACACTGTTAAGAACAGCAATTGTGGCTAACCCTACATAACCTGATTTAATAGCAGCAGAAAATATATATAATTTGCCCATGAATCCTGCTGTTGGTGGAATCCCTGTTAGTGATAAGAGGAATAGGCACATTGCAGCAGCTGTTAGTGGGTATCTGTATGCAAGCCCTGTATAGTCTTTCAAATTAATCTTCTCTTCACCTTTACCTCCAATTATTATAACTATTGCAAATGCTCCAATATTCATAAATGTATATGCCAGCATATAGTATAATATACTGGCAACACCAAGCTTATCTGTTGATACAAAAGCAACCAATACATAACCTGCATGGGCAATACTTGAATATGCTAACATCCTCTTTACATTATCCTGCACCAAAGCTATTACATTTCCTATAGTCATTGTTAAAGCTGCCAGAACCCATATTATATCAACCCATATACCCTGCAAAGATGGGAGTGCCTCAATAAAAACCCTTAAGAATGCTGCAAAGGCTGCAGCCTTTGGTCCTGCAGACATGAATGCTGTTATGGGTGATGGTGCCCCCTCATATACATCAGGGGTCCACATATGGAATGGAACAGCCGCAATCTTAAAACCAAATCCTATCAAGAGAAGTAACATCCCCATTATTAGAATAGGGCTTCCAAAACTGGCTTCTGATATAAATCCTGAGATACCTTTAAGGCTTGTTGTTCCTGTTGCCCCATAGAGAAGGGCAATGCCGTAAAGCAGAAAACCTGTGGCAAAGGAGCCGAGGAGGAAATATTTTAGTGCCGATTCATTTGATATTAATCTTTTTCTCACATACCCTGCCAGCACATACAAAGATATGGACATCAATTCAAGTCCCAGGAATATGACGATAAGGTCTGTACCGCCAGCCATGAGCATCATTCCTGCTGTGGCAAAGAGCAGAAGTGAATAATATTCGCCATTGTTGATACCTTCATCCTTTGTATATTTTATTGAAATTAGTATTGTAAGACCTGTGCCAAGAAGAAATATAAGCTTAAAGAATCGGGAGTAATTATCCACTACCCACATATTGCTAAAGGAATATATAGCCTCTCCACCTTCTCCTGATGCGCCGCCTTGTCCTGTTATAATTGCAGCAAGGATTACACCTGCGAGACTCGTGTAACCCAGATAATCTTTGCCAATAACAGTGGGGAAAACCTGTAATAGTAAAACCAGTATTGCAAAAGTAGTTATAATTATCTCAGGATATATAGTTGCCAGTTTAATTGTAGGTATTAATATTTCCATAATTATTTATAAAGGGACATTGTTCCTGCTTACTTAAAGTTATTCCTCCACTATAATCTTGCCTATCATAGACTGATGTATGAAACATATATAGAAATACTCTCCCGGGTTTTCAAATTTAAATTCAAAGCTATTTTCCGGTTCAACGGTCTTAGAGTCAAATGAACCTTCGCTTATAGCTGCCACAGCAGCAAATTTGTGTTCAACAGAATCATTATTTACCCACTTTACTGTCTCCCCTTTCTTGATAATGGTATTATCTGGTTTGAATATATTCTTTGTATTTTCATCAGGCTTTGGTATCTCTACTATATGTAAACCCTCTGTGGCAGAAGATATTACCGCTGGGGTCAGTTTTGTATTAAAGGCTTTTCTTTTCACTCCTTTGAGGAGATTTGCATCCCTTGTTACCTCCTGGTAGGTTCGTGCTATAAGCTCTGCAAGTAAAAGCCTCCATTCCCTTTCCTCTTTGGGAGTCTCAGGGTTTAAGGCTTCCTCCATCAGCACATTTACTTCTTCAGGTATCTTCTCTTTATTTTCCTTAATAATGGATTTCATTTTTAGAATATTACTCATCTGGCGGGCTTCCATGAAACTGTCTGTGATTTCCGATGCATTGGAAGGGGTTGCTGAAAGAATATAGAGAGAGAGTAAAATGGCACTGACAAATCCTCTAAAGTTTATCATATTAAATCCTCCTGATAATATGGTTTTAAATTAAACCGTGTTTATTCTTATCAATCAAAAAAAGTTTTGTAAAAGACATCTCCTACACACCACCTCCGTTAAGTCCATCAAGCAGATGCTGGACAGAGACATGCAAAAGCAGAACTATTATTGCAAAGATTGTTATAAGAATCTTAGGAGATATAATTCCTAAATTAATCGTTGGTATTAAAATTTCCATAACTGAAATGTGCCTCTTGTTCCCCATCCTCAGTGATAGTATTATTATTGAATTTTACCTGTTCAATGAGATGTTCTACCGATGCCTGCATTTTATTTAAAAATGGTCTTGGATATACGCCTATCCAAATAATGAAAAGGATGATGGGAAGTAAACAAAGGAGTTCTCTCTTATTTATATCTTTAAGGTGTCTGTTCTCATCCTTTGTAATTTCTCCAAGCACTACCCTCTGGAACATCCAGAGAAGATAGACGGTATCCAATATAAGACCAACCGTGACGATTATACCAAACCAGATGTTTCTTTTAAATACCCCTATAAGGATAAGTATTTCGCTGACAAAGCCGTTCAACCCTGGAACACCCATGGATGAAAATACCACAAGCAAAAATATTATAGTAAAAACAGGTATGACCTTCCAGAGTCCACCATATTCAGAGATGAGTCGTGTATGCCTCTGTTCATAAATTATACCTACCATCAAAAAGAGGGCCCCTGTACTCAAACCATGATTAACCATCTGGAGAATACTTCCCTGAATCCCTGCGGTGTTCATTGCAAACATACCGAGCATGCACAGACCGAGATGGCTTACACTGGAATATGCAACAAGCTTTTTAATATCTTCCTGGGCAAGAGAGACCATTGCCCCGTATATAACACCTATAATACCAAGCACTGAGATGAAGGGTATGAAATTCATAGAAGCCTGTGGAAGCATAGGTAAGCTGATTCGTAAGAATCCATAGGTACCCATCTTCAGGAGGACACCTGCCAGAATTACGCTTCCAGCAGTAGGTGCCTCCACATGGGCATCGGGAAGCCATGTATGGAAAGGGAAGATTGGCACCTTTATTCCGAAGGCAATGAAGAATGCGAGGAATAACCAGAATTGGAGATTCATTGATAGGTTCATTCCGAAAAATTTCGGAATGCTGAAGGAGTACACCCCTGTCTGAGAGTGGTTTATAAAATAGAGGACAAGAATTGCAACGAGCATAAGTGAACTACCAAACATTGTATAAAGAAAAAACTTGATTGCCGCATAGAGACGACGGGGTCCGCCCCAGATACCAATGATAAAATACATTGGGACAAGCATTACCTCCCAGAAGATGTAAAAGAGGATGAAATCGAGTGCACAGTATACACCGATCATCCCTGTTTCAAGGAAGAGGAGAGAAATCATATACCCCTTTACCTTCTCAGTGACAGCTGTCCATGTGGAAAGGATTGCGATGACTGATAGGAAAGTTGTCAGAAGGACAAGGGGGAGGCTTATACCATCAATCCCCATAGAATAGTAGATACCAAACTGTTCTATCCATGGGATATTTTCTATAAACTGCATCTTCCATTGGGAAGAATCAAAAGAGAAATAAAGAGGAACGGATAGTATAAAATCAATTAAGGCCGTTATAAATGCAATCCACTGGATGAGCCTGTAATTGTCCTTCCGAATAAAAAAGATGATGAATATTCCAATCAGGGGAAAAAATGTGACAATTGAAAGAATCGGTAAATTTTGATAGTTCATAATAGTTCACCTAAATAAATAGTAACTAATAAGTATACCCCCTCCAAGGAGCATAAAAAATGCATAATTTCTTACCCTGCCTGTTTGGCTTAACCTTGCAACACCTCCAAAGTCTATCCAGAATTCTGCAAAATTATTGACTAAACCATCTATGACACGGACATCAAAAATACGCCATACGAAACTCGTTATTCCCAGGTAGATACTTGCAACACTATTAACTATTCCATCTATGATACGGGAATCAAAAACTCGCCATAAAAAATCAGATAATTTTAAAGTCAGATTTGTAAACCATAAATTATATATCTCTCCTATATAACCCTCATAGGCAGCAATCGGCTTGTTTGCAACCCACATGAACACCCTGCTCCCCTTCCTGTAAAACCAGTCTGCATCAATACTTATGGTGGGTTCAGGTTCAAGCCTTTTTAAGAGCATGAAAAAGCCAAGGGCAGTAAACATAAGCATGCCGAGGGCACCTGTCACATGGTCTCCTGTGTATGGGTCAAAGTGAACCTCATAAGGGAGCACAGAGTAGAGTGGGCCAGGGAATACACCTATCCCTATACAGAGGAATGCAGCCATTCCCATCGCAATAAGCATATTTGTTGGCGGCTCTTTTGCCCTTATGCCTGAGTCTTTGCCAAAGAACATATAATAAGGAAGCTTCAGTCCTGTATGAAGGAATGTTCCTGATGATGCCATAGTCAGAAGAAGCATTACAAATGGTCTATGTTCATGGCTTGCAGCAGCAACAACCATCGATTTACTCACAAAGCCGCTGAATAGTGGGAATGCAGAGATGGCAAACCCCCCAATCATATAGAGTGTAAATGTAAGCGGCATTGTCTTATAAATACCGCCAAGCTCTGTCAGTTTCCTTTTGCCTGTCATATGTATAACCGCACCTGCACCCATAAAGAGTAGCGCCTTATAAAGTATATGTGCGAAGGCATGAGAGACTGAGCCGTTTAATGCCATCTCTGTCCCCATACCTACACCTGTCACCATATAACCCACCTGGCTGACAATGTGATATGCGAGAAGTCTTCTGGCATCGTTTTCAAGAACCGCATAAACGACACCGTATAGTGCCATCATAGTCCCTAACCAGACAAGTATCTCTGTTCCTGGAAACGCCCTGACAAGGACATACACTGCAGTCTTTGTTGTAAAGGCAGACATGAAGACCGCACCTGTCACAGTTGCCTCTGGGTAGGCATCTGTCAGCCATGCATGCAGCGGTGGGACTGCTGCATTTAATATAAATCCTATGAGTATGAGATAAAATGCCAGACTACTGTCATGCTCAATCGGGCCAAATAACAGAGAGCCTGTGCCTATGTAACGAAGTATGATACCACCGAGCAGACACACACCACCAAATATATGAACTAAGATATATCTGAAGCCTGCCTCAACTGCCTTTTTCTCCCTTCTTGCAAAAACCAGATATGCCGAGGCGAATGCCATAATCTCCCAGAAGATAAAGAGTGTAAAATAATCTCCGGCAAATGTTACACCGATGGAGCTACCCATGTAGAGGAAGCCTGCCATGTGCTGACCCTTGTCCTCAACGTGAAGGGCATAGGTTATGCCGATTAAGGACATAATTGAAAATACATAGCCGAAGATTAGGCTTAACTTATCAACCTTGCCGAATATGATTTCATTGCCGAGGAAATTATATATCCAGTAGGTGCCGGGCGACATTAAAAAGATTGTCATGATGACCAAAGCAGGTATCATCACCAGATATGCCTTCAGCACCCTGCCGCTGAGAAACGGTATTAAAAATGCCCCAAATATCAAAAATATAGACGGATGAAACCAGCTCATAATGTTTTTATACCCTCATTTATCATAGTAATTCTCATCCTTCATGACACCCCCCTGATGTCCAATGAACTTTGAAACGATTATAATCAGGACACAGGAGATGAAGCCGTATAATGCACCCCACCCTGGAATTTTGTCCCAGAAAAATGCAGCATGCTCACGATGGACAAAAAAATCTGAAAATATTACTAAAATAAGGATAATATAAAATAGCTTCCTTGTCTTTTTTATATTTTCGGCATTATCAATAAAATCTATAAATCTTTTAATCATCTTATGACCATATTTGCGAGAGACAAAAAATAATTCGGATATACTCCTAAAAATATAGATACTAATGCAGTAAATAGTAGAGGTATCAAAATGAAATAGGGTGCCTCTTTTATCTCTTCATGGTGATCACCATGGTGGTGGTCTTCCTTAAACTCCTCAAAGAATGCCTTATATACTACGGGCAGAAAATATGCGGCATTTAATATGGTACTTGACAGGAGGACAAAAAGTATCGGGAGTTCTCTTGCCTCGATGGAACCGAGTACAAGGTACCACTTACTTATGAAACCTGCAACCGGCGGGACACCTATCATGCTCAACGAGCCAATAAAAAATGCTGCCATTGTCCAGGGCATTTTCTTGCCAATACCAGAAAACTTGCTAATCTCTGTTCTGTGTGATGCCACATAAATAGAGCCTGCACAGAAGAAGAGTGTAATCTTTGAGAATGCATGATTTGCAATATGAATTATCCCTCCTACCATGCTGCTGGGTGTCAGGAGTGCAGCACCCAAGATAATATAGGAGAGCTGACTAACTGTAGAATATGCAAGCCTTGCCTTAAGATTGTCCCGTGTCAGGGCATATACTGATGCCATAATAATTGTAAAGGAAACTATATAAGCAGTTGTTATACCCAGACCCAATCTCCCCATCATATCAATACCGTATATGTGAAAAATTACTCGGAGGATGGAGAATACGCCTGCCTTTACAATGGCAACTGCATGTAAAAGGGCGCTCACGGGTGTCGGGGCAACCATTGCTGCGGGAAGCCAGCTGTGAACAGGCATAACCGCACCCTTTGCAAAGCCAAAGAGGAAACAAAAAAATAAGAGGAAAAGCAAGGGTGATTCAGGGGTATTTTTTAAAAGACCGTGACTTGTAAAATCAGTTGTCCCTGCAATTGTGTATACTGCTACAATCCCGCTCAGGAGAAGGGACTTTGAAGTGCTGAATAGATAGAGGAAGTATTTCCTTGCCCCTGCAATTGCCTCTGGTGTCTCTTTATGACCAACGAGAGGGACAGTTGCAAGACTCATTATTTCATAAAAGACAAACAATGTGATCAGATTTGCTGAGAAGGCAATTGAAATAGCTGCAAAGAGGGTTAATGCAAAACATGCATAATACCTCGTCTGGGCGTGTTCCTTTGTGGAACGCATGTAACCTATGGAATAAAAGGTAGTACAGATCCATAGGAAAGATGCTATTGTTGCAAAGACCAATCCCATGGGATCCACCCTGAACTTAATATCTATCCCCTGGTAAAAGGTAACAAGTGTATATTCAATAGTGTTGCCTGATAAGATCGCAGGCGCCATTGAGATAACGATGGAGAATTTGATTAAGGCTGCTATAACTGACCAGAATTCCCTGACATTCTGGTTTTTTCCGGACATCAGAATGAGTCCTGTAGCTATCAAAGAGGTGAGAACCGCAAGAAGTGGTTTTATTGAAAATATAGTTTCCATCTTTAACCTTTCATCAGATTTATTTCGTCTACATTAACCGTCTCTTTATTCCTGAACATAGAAATGATTATTGCGAGCCCCACCGCAGCCTCTGCAGCTGCCACAGTCATAACCATAAAGGTAAAGATATGCCCATCCATGTTGTTTAAAAATTTTGAGAATGCAATGAAGGTCAGATTTACAGCATTGAGCATCAACTCAATACACATATAGATAATCAGGGCATTTCTCCTCGTAAAAACCCCCACCGCACCTATTGAAAAAAGCACAGCACTTAATATAAGGTAATGATTTAATGGAACCATAAAAAACAAGCAATGAGCAACGAGCAACGAGCAACGAACAATGAGTTTTTTCTCTCATTGCTCATCCCTCATTGCTCATTACTCGATTTTGGCCTTTGCCAGTATGACAGCCCCAACTATTGCTGCCAGCAATAGAATAGAGGCTATCTCAAATGGGAGTAGAAAATCTGTAAAAAGTATTTCGGCAACAACCCTCGTTGTGCCAAATCCATCTATATTGCCTTCCATCCTCGCAGGAAGGTCTCCTGCCCCTATCAATTTAACCATATTTATAAAAACATAGCCTGTAGCCAATATCCATGTAAACTGAAAAAATATTTTGTGCTTTGCCACTCTCCCCTCTTTCTCCTGTATATTCAAAAGCATAATAACAAACAGAAACAGAACCATTATAGCTCCTGCATATACAATAATCTGCAGGGCTGCAATTAAATGGGCATCTAGAATTACATAGATGCCTGCCAGACAGAACATTACCACAATAAGACTCATAGCAGCAGATACAGGTTTCTTATTCGTAACCATTATGAGTGCCGAAAGAACAGCCACACCGCCGATTATGTAAAACATTAATTGTTGCATAAAGATATTAAAAAAAACTTAACCACAGATTAACACAAGATTATCACAAGATTTTTCTTTTAATTATCTCGTGTCCATCTGTGAAATCTTGTGGTTTCCTTTTGAATTTACAATTTTAGATTTTAAATCATATTTCGTAAATCGTAATTTGATTTACCGTATATCTTCCTCACATATTCTATCCGTTTCTGCAATTTTGCCACAGGGACCAGAAGCTTCTCTTTTGGATATATCATGTTCTCTCTGTCATATTCTGCCAGCCCCTCATATTCATTACTCATTACAATTGCCTCATATGGACATACCTCTTCACACAGACCGCAGTATACACAGCGGGACATGTCCAGCGTGTAAGAGACAGGGTATCTCTCCATATCATTCCCACGCTGTCTCTCCCCGCCAATAATAGATATGGCAAAGGCTGGGCATATCCTCTCGCATAGCCCACAGGCAATACACTTTTCTTTTCCGTCTTCCCTCTGCACCAGGACTGGCCTACCGCGATAGGCTACATGGATTGTCAGTTTCTCTTCAGGATAATATACAGTAAATATCTTCCTTTTCTTGCCCTCTGGCGGAAAAATAAAACCTACCATATTCACAATAAAATGTCTTGTGGTAACAATCATACCCCTGGCTATCTCAGGTATATACAGCCTCTCCCACAGTGTAAGCTCTATGTTCTTTCTCACCTTCTTAGGCTTTAATTTATCCAATGGGATAGAGCCTACCGTATAATTTAACTCATAACTCATAACTCTTAACTCCTGAAAACTTATTTGAGCAGCATTACTAACCCAGTAATAAAAATATTAATCAGGGCAAGAGGAAGAATTATCTTCCACCCTAATTTCATTATCTGGTCATATCTAAACCTCGGCAGTGTCCACCTGATAGTCATCTGAAGCCAGATAAAGAAAATCACCTTTGCAAAAAAGGTAGCGATATTTGTCAGCATAAGCAGTACAATTGACAAATTCGGTCCTGCAAACCCAAAAAGGGATAGAAGTTTTTCACCGCTAACAAACGGGAGATGCCATGCACCCAAAAAGAGAGTAGTTACAATCCCGCTTATCGTAACCACCTCCAGAAATTCAGCCATCCAGAACATAATGAATTTCATGCTGCTGTATTCGGTAAAATATCCTGCGACAATTTCTGTTTCTGCCTCAGGTATATCAAAGGGAACCCTCTTGTTTTCAGCTATGGCGCAGGTGAGGAATAATATAAAACCAACGGGCTGTAAAAATATGCCCCACTTAAATAAATCCACCTGCATCGCACCTATCTCTGTAAGTTTTAAAGAGCCGTAAACCATAATAATGCCTATGATAGAAAGCCCCATTGCAACTTCATAAGAGAGCATCTGAGCAGCTGCCCTTAATCCGCCGAGGAAAGACCAGTTATTATTTGAAGACCATCCTGCAAGGACAGACCCATAGGTAGCCAGCGATGCAAATGCAAATATAAAAAGTATCCCGACATCCAAATCGGCAATGACAAGATTAACCCTGTGACCGAATATTTCATACTGTCCACCAAAAGGTATAACCGCAAAAGTTATCAGTGCAGGTGTTAGGCTTATAAAAGGTGCGAGGGTATGAAATAATTTATTTGCACCGGCAGGGATAAAATCCTCTTTTGTTAAGATTTTTATTGTATCTGTTAGAGGATGTAAGAGACCTATCAGCGTAAATCCAAGTATATCTGCCCTGTTTGCGCCAATCCTGTCCTGCATGACAGCACTCTGCTTTCTCTCCACCCACCCCAATATAGGTGCAAAGAAGCCCATGTTTACTCCGAATATAAAAAGTATCTTTGCTATTGCTTCAATAAGTTCTGCAAACATAGTTTTATATTAAATAATTCGGTGAAATAATTTTTTAAGCGACTTTTTAACTTTTCTTTGAACCTTTAATAATTCCAAAAATAGAACAAAAGAAAAATTAATGGAAGCGAAAAAAGTATTTCACTGAATATCTTTCATTCATCTATCGCATTCCCCGCCAATCATATGTATCATATCAAAGGTAGGAACTATATCTGCGATTAATGCGCCCTTAACCATCCTCGGCATCGCGGCAGTAAGTGGAAAACATGGTGGTCTTACCCTGCATTTGTACGGTTTACCATTGCCATCACTTACTAAATAGAAACCAAGTTCACCATTTGCACCCTCTACAGGAAAGTAAACCTCACCCGGCGGTACTCTTATACCCCCTGTCACTGTCTTAAAGTGAAATATAAGAGACTCAATTTTTGTATAAATATCATCCTTTGACTGCCATCTGTATTCAGGAATATCAACATTAATTGGTCCGGAGGGGAGTTTTTCTAACGCCTGTTCTATAATCCTCATACTCTGATTCAGTTCTTCCATCCTCACAAGGTACCTGTCAAAATTATCACCTTTTTCACCAATTGGAATTTCAAAATCTATCTGGTCATAAACAAGATACGGGTTTGCCTTCCTTACATCGTATGGAACCCCGCTTGCCCTTAAACACGGTCCTGTAAAGCCCCATGCTATTGCCTCATCAGGGGGCATTATACCTACATCCTTCATCCTGTCAAGGAAAATCCTGTTCTTTGTAAGAAGCTTATCTACATCTACCCATAATTCACGACATCTTTTAAATACCTCTTTTGTATCTTCCTTAAATCCATCGGGGAGATCATTTTTAAGCCCGCCAATCCTTACATAATTAGATGTAAGTCTTGCACCACAGAAACTTTCCAGTAAATCCCATACAAGTTCCCTTGCCTCTACAAAATACAGGAATGCAGTAAGGGCACCAAGCTCCAAAGCACTTGCTGCAATATTCGTATAGTGGTCTGCCATACGGGAGAGTTCGCTGGTAATAACTCTAATATACTTACACCTTTCAGGGGTATCTATGCCAATAAGTTTTTCTACAGCAAGGGCATAACCTACATTATTAATTATAGGGGACAAATAGTTTAGTCTGTCTGTGTATGGAAATACCTGCTCCCATGTACTGTTCTCACACATCTTCTCAAATCCCCTGTGGAGATACCCTATCTCAACATCAAAATCAACAATGGTTTCCCCATCAAGCGTTACGAGGAACTTGACAGTCCCATGGGTCACGGGGTGAGAGGGACCCATGTTTATAACCATGTGCTCTGTATGTAAGTTTTTTGCTAAATCAGACATAGTCAAGAGTAGGCAGTAGGCAGTAGGCAGTAAAAAAACTGCTTACTGCATACTCCTTACTGCTTACTTCTTTTAGTCCTTTGGTCCTATCAAAGGCTGTCTCCCTTTAACCGGATAATCCTTTCTTAATGGATGCCCTTCAAAACCCTCATAAAGGAGTATCCTCTTTAAATTGGGATGCCCTCTGAAGATTATCCCGTATAAATCATAAGCCTCTCTCTCAAACCAGTCTGCAGCAATCCAAATAGAAATAATTGAATCAATAGTGCAATCTGATTCTGAGACAGGTGCCTTTATCCTTACCCTCCTGTTATATTTAAGAGAGTAAAGGTGATATACAACCTCAAATCTCGGTTCTCTCCCGATATAATCCACTGCCGTAAGGTCCATCATAAAATTATAAAGGAGTCCCTCATCATCCCTTAAAAATTTACATATCTCTATGATTTTCTCCTTCTTCACAATTGCAGTCTTATCCCCACGGAAGGAATGAGTCTCTATTATTGAATCAGGAAACCTATCTTTTAATTTTTTTAAAGTAACACTTAATTCCATATAAACGATTTGAACAGTTTAAACGGTTTAAACCGTTTAAGCCGTTCTTTTACTTACCGGTGCCTCACCTCTTGGCCAGTCTGACCATTTTTCCCTTGCAACTTTCTGCTGCAATCTCAATAATCCGTCTATTACCATCTCAGGTCTCGGCGGACAACCAGGCACATAAACATCTACAGGTATAAGGGTATCAATACCCTGGACTGTAGCATAGTTGTCATAGAAGCCGCCTGAAGTGGCACATACACCAAATGAGAACACCCACTTCGGCTCAGTCATCTGATTATAAACCTTCACCAATATCGGAGCCTGCTTATGGCTTATCGTCCCTACTACCATCAATAAATCTGCCTGTCTCGGAGAGAATCTCGGCAGTGCTGCACCGAATCTATCCAAGTCATACCTTGGCCCTGCAAGGGACATAAACTCCATCCCGCAGCATGCGGTAACAAACGGGTAAAGAAAAAAGGAATATTTTCTCCCCCAATCAACTATGGCATCAAGTTTTGTAAGAAGCACACTATTACCTAAAACCCTCTCAATCCCTTCCTCCTGTCCTGCACTCATTGCTCGTTGCTCATTGCTCATTGCTGCATTTACTGCCATTCCAGTGCCCCCCTTCTCCATACATATATCAATCCAATAGCCAGTATTATTATGAATATCATCATCTCAACAAAACCGAATATACCGAGGTCTTTAAAAATGACTGCCCACGGATATAAAAATACCGCCTCAATATCAAATATTACAAAGAAGATTGCCACAAGATAAAATTTAACAGAGAACCTCAGCTTTGGCGAAACTATGGGATGCTCACCGCACTCAAATGGCTCCATCTTATCGGCAAACTCCTTTTTAGGACCAATAAGTGTGGTCGCCACAAGTATCCCTGCAGCAGTCCCTGCTGCAAGCAAAAGCATCATCAATACTGGAATGTATTCACTCATAATAAACAGTCATTCGTGAAGCGTAGTTCGTATTTCGTAATATGCACTTTACACCTCACTCATTGCTCGTTGCTCATTGCTCATTCTTTATAATTTTTACCCTTATTACTGCATCCTTTTTGTTTGTAAGAATATTCGCCGGTGCATTTTCAAAATTCACAGGGATAAATACAACACCCTGAGGCGATTTATTTGTAACCTTAGTTTTAATTGTAATATTCCCATTCTTTGACTTTACTGTAACCGTATCTTTATCATTTATTTTTAATTTTTCAGCATCTGAAGGATTTATCTCCACTATACATTCAGACGTAAGCATATTCATTGCAGCAGATTTTCTTGAGAGTGTACCGAGATGAAAAAATGTATTTCCACTCAAAAATATAAATGGCATATCACTATCACCTATACTTTCAATCTCGCTATGCTGAACAACCCTAAATTTCTTTTTGGATTGTGACTGATAATTTGCAAGCTTACCATTATTTTTTATGCTTGAATATGTAATACCACCATACAGAGGGATTGCTGCGGCTATCTCTTTAAATACATCCTCAGTAAATGAATATTTAAAACTTCCACCCATTTTATTGGCAAGCTCCTTTATTATCACCCAGTCCGCCCTTGATTCACCGATTGGTTCAATTGCCTTATTTATCTTCTGAATTCTCCCCTCCATATTTGTAAATGTCCCTTCCCTCTCTGAAAAGCTTGCACTGGGGAAGACTACATCTGCAAACAGGGCAGTCTCACTCAAGAACATATCTTGAACAATGAGAAAGTCTATCTTTTTTAATGCCTCTCTTGCCTGATTTCCATTGTGAGAACGAAGGACAATATCTTCACCCATTATGTAAAGCGCCTTTATCTTTCCGTCAACTACATCATCTATTATATTCCTGCCTGCTGTCATTCTGCCTTTTACAGGGAGTGTAACCCCCCATACCTTTTCAAAGTCCCCTTTAGCCTCCAAATCAGCTACATTTTTATAGCCAGGATACTTATCAGGAAGAACACCCATATCATTTACTCCCTGTGAATTGCAGTATTCCCTGTAGAGGATGATATTTCCATTTATAATGTTTGCAAGATTCTGGAGTGCGTGGATTATCTCAACCCCTCTTGGATGTTTATATATCTCTCTTCCACAGAGTATTACAGGGGACTTTGACTTAATTAAACTTAAAGAAATAGCCTTAATCAAATCTTTTGATACACTTGTCCTTGAAGATACATCCTCTAACTTTATGCCCTTTAAGTAATCCAGAAATTCTTTAATCCCCTCCGACTCCCGACTCCCGATTATCGACTTTATTATTCCATTTATAAGAAGAACCTCTGTCCCGTATTTGTAAACCATTCTGAAATCAGGCGGCGGTCTGAACCCGACATCCCTGCTGCTCCCCACAATAAGGCGAGCCTCCCTATCCCTCATTGTCACCCTGATTATATTCCCGATGACAGGGTTCTCTTCGCATGCATCAGCACCAAAGGTAAATATAATATCGGATTTAGTTATATATTCAGTGGAATTTATGATAGGCAGGTCAAATTTCTCAAAGACCTCTGACCCAAATGAGCTATTTTCCATATTAAGCAGATTGTCTATATTGTGTGACACAAGGACAGTCCTGAAAAATTTCTGGAAGAGGTAATTATCTTCATTGGAAGCCCTTTCAGAGCCTATACCTGCAATTGCATCCCCTCCATGACTGTTCTTAATCTCCTTAAATTTAGCACTCACTAATTTTAATGCCTCGTCCCATGACGCAGGCACAAGCCTATCACCTTTTCTGATAAGCGGCGTCTTAATCCTGTCCTCAGTATCTATGAACTGATAGCCAAATCTCCCCATGGCACAAAGATTCCCGTTATTTATACCAATATTATCATCAGATGTTACCCTGTAAACCTTTCCCTTCTTTACATCCAGATTTATTGGGCAGCCCACACCGCAGTATGAGCATACACTCCTTACCTTGTTCAACTCCCAGCTCCTTGCCTGAAGCACAAGGCCGCTGCTCATTGCACCTACAGGACATACCGCTATACACTGGCCGCAGAAATCACAGTCAAGAGGTTTTTCATCAACTGTATCTATAACAGACCTGAAGCCGTTGTTTTTAATCTTATACGTAGAGACCCCCTGAACCTCATGGCATACCATAATACACCTTTCACAGAGAACGCAGAGATATGGGTTATATCTTATAAGCTTCCAGTCATATTTTTTTACCCTCTCTACAGGCTCTGCCTTTAAATCCTGCCTTGATATTCCAAACTCATAGGTTATATCCTGAAGCCTGCACTCACCACTCCTCTCACAGACGGTGCAGTCAACAGGGTGGTTTACAAGTATAAGCTTTACCATCAATTGGCGGAGTTCTATCACCCTGTCAGATTTTGTTGAAACAACCATTCCTTCCATGACAGGAAGCTGGCATGATGTCATCGGGTCATCTGCACCCTCTATATCCACAAGACAAACCCTGCATGAGCCTATCGGATTAAGCTTCTTCAGATAGCACATGGTGGGTATATAAATATCATTTTCAGCAGCAGCTTCAAGGACAGTCTTCTTGCTATCCGCCACTATCTTCTTCCCATCAATTGTTAAAGTTACTTTCTTCATATTAGTGTCAGTATAAGTGTACTATTAAAAGCAATGAGCAATGAGCAATGAGCAACGAGTAAAAAACTCATTGCTCATTGCTCATTGCTCATTGCTATTTCCTTTTTCCAGTGCCACCATCCCTATCTGATAGCACCTCATGCACCTTGATGCCTCCTCTATTGCCTGTTGAAGTGTATATCCAGTCTCTACCTCATCAAAGCTGCCCACTCTCCTGTCCATCTCAATAGTAGGCATGGGGACTCTCTCCCATCCTGCCTTTTTACCGACCTTCTCTTCTTTATTGTATGCACCAAGCTTTTTTATAACCTTGTCAAGCTTCTGGTCAACTGAAAGGGCAACCTGACTGCCGCTCAGATACTGGTCAATACTCTCCGCCGCCCTCTTCGCATTTCCACAGGCATCAACTATTGTAAGCGGACCATTGAAGACATCACCACCTGTGAATATATCAGGGACATCCGTCTGAAATGTATCAGGGTCTGCAACAATCGTCTGCCACTTTGTCAGTTTTACACCATCAACACCATTCAATATTGAGAGGTCGCAGTCCTGTCCTATGGCCTGAATTATTATATCTGCAGGGACAATAAACTCAGACCCTTTTACCTCTACTGGTTTTCTCCTCCCACTGGCATCAGGCTCCCCCAATTCCATCTTTAGACATTCAAGACCTGTTACCTTTCCATTTTCTGTCACAATCCTCTTTGGTGCTGCGAGGAATATATATTTTACACCCTCAACCTCTGATTCATGCACCTCATGCGGGTCTGCAGGCAATTCCTTTTTCGTCCTTCTGTAAACTACTGTAACCTCTTTTGCACCATTTCTCACTGGTGTTCTGCAGCAGTCCATTGCCACATTACCGCCGCCGACAACAATCACCCTCTTGTCCCTTACATCATAACATTTTGTAATTACGCAATCCCTAAGGTAATCAATACCCCTTACAAAACCATCATAACCTGCATCCTCACCCTCAGCCCCCATTTTTTTGGAGATATGGGCACCTGTGGATATGAAAAATGCCTTATATCCCTGCTCCCTCAACTTTGGAATTGTTATATCTTTTCCAATAGGGGTGTTATATTTTATCTCAACACCCATATCAATAATAAAATCTACCTCCCTCTGAAGAACCTCTTTAGGCACCCTGTATTGAGGGATTCCTACACCTACCATACCGCCAGGAACAGGGAGTGATTCAAAAAGTGTTACCCCGTATCCCCTCAGGGCTAAATAATATGCAGCAGACAGTCCTGCCGGACCCGCTCCAAAAACTGCCACTTTATCTTCCTTAATATGTTTGTTCTCATTTACGGGTTTTGAAACCGAGTGGACGTCTTCATAATCCCATGCAAACCTCTTTAATTTACAGATAGAGATAGCCCTCTCCACATTTTCTCTGCGGCAGTTTTTTTCACATGGGTGAAAACATGCCCTGCCGAGTGAGGCTGCCATGGGGCTTGCCTCTCTAATTCTCTTCAGTGATTCTAATGGTCTCCATTCTTTAATAAATTCAATATAGGTGGGGATATCCATCCCTGTGGAACATGCGGCATAACACGGGGCTGTCCATTTTGATTCGTATCTCGTGCTGTTGCTGACTGGTTTTTTATCTCTAACTGCTATTACAAAATCATCCCTGAAATATTTTAAGGCATGGAGTATGGAGATAGGGCTTGTCTGTCCGATGGAGCATTTTGATGCCTTTGATATATTTTCAGCAAGGGCTTCAAGCTGTGTGAGGTCAGCCTCCTCCCCTTCACCGCTTGAAATCTTCCTTAATATCTTCTGCATTACAGCCGTTCCTATACGGCCTGAGTAGCACTTCCCGCATGATTCCCTCTGGACCTTTTCTATGAAGCGGGTGGACATATCAACAATATTGATATTGTCTTTAAGCAGGATTATCCCGCTCCATCCAATGAATGCAGTAATATTATTTTCCTTATCAAAGTCGGTAGGTAGTTTTAATTTGGGGGTGTCCTTCCAGTTGGCAGGGTCAACGCCTCTATTATCAATTATCTCGTCATTCCATGAAGAGAATAAGACTTTCAAGCTTTACCCCCGGATAAAAAATCAAAATGCAAAAGTCAAAATGCAAAATTTTGGTATTATTTTTAAAAAGATAATTCCTTAATTTTGATTTTCGAGTTTTAAATTTTATAAATAGGGTGTCTTTTATATAATAAAAAAAATATAATTGCAAGAAAAAAATCTAAACATTTTTTTATACAAAAAATACAGAAGAAAGTTTTTCTTCAGGGTTTATTGATTAGTTGATTCTAATGTTATATTACTCACATTCCCAAATTCTGACATGGGTTTGTCAAATTTTTTATCATTTCCCACTACCACAAGGGTTAATTTATCAGGGTTGAGATACTTCCTTGCAGCATTCAGGACATCCTCCTTTGTCGCCTTTGCTATATTGTCTCTGTATTTTTCAAGATAGTCATATGGCAGCTTGTAATATTGGACATTTATCCTCTGGTTCAAAACCTGCAGATTTGATGTAAACCCGAATATGAATGAATTTATAATGGAATCTTTTGCCACCTGCAATTCTTCATCTGATACGGGAGATTCCCTTATTTCCTGTAAAATATTTTTCATCAGAACTATAACTTCATGTGTGCTTTCTGATTTTGTCTCGCAACCTGCTACAAATAGTCCAAGGTCCATCTTGCCTGCTGTGAAGATGCTCCAGACGCTGTATGCCAGACCTCTGTTTGACCTGACCTCTTTCATAAGTCTTGATGTAAAGCCACCGCCACCCAGTATATCATCCATAACCATTACTGAATAATAATCAGGATTATCTTGTTTTATCCCGAGGTGCCCCATTCTTATCACCGTCTGGGTTGTATCCTTGAAGGCAAAATTTACAGAACCATTAAAATCTTTTTTTACTGAAGGCACATAGGGGAAATCTATATCTGATTGCTGCCAATCTTTAAATGCCTCCTCAATTTTCTTAATAATTTCTTCTCTGCTAAAATCACCTGTTATCCCCATAATGATATTATTCGGATGAAAATATCTCTTATGAAATTGAACAAGGTCATCCTTTTTTATTCTGGTAATTGTATCTATGGTAGGTGTTCTTCCATACGGATGATTGCTATATACAATCTTCCGAAATTCCCTTCGTGCTATATTTGAAGGGTCATCATTCTGTCTTCTTATTGATTCAATGATTTTTTGTTTTTCAATCTCCATTTTATCCTCGTCAAAAACAGGGTTCATGAGTATATCGGCATATATCCTGAGCCCTTTATCTAAGTCCTTTTTCATTACAGACATTGTTGCACTGCCTGAATCCATACCAATGCTTACCTCAACAGAACCCGCAACGAACTCCAGCGTTTCATCTATCTCCTTTCCTGTCATATTAACTGTCCCGCCTGTCCTCATTACAGTTCCCGTAATACCCGCCAGACCTGTTTTATCTTCTGCCTCGTAAAGTGAACCTGTTCTTACCACTGCCACCATGTCAATAAGGGGGAGTTCATGGTCTTCCAATAAATGAAGTGTAACCCCATTGTTTAGTATTACTACTTCTGTATTAGGTGGATTAAATTTAAAAGGTTCAAATTTAAGTTTTGAGGGATGGATAGCCCATAAATTAACAGGCAACAGGCAACAGGCAATAGCCAATATTAAAAATTTGAAATTTGAAATTTGAAATTTGAAATTTCTCAATTACTTCTCCTCCTTCTTCACCAGAATCGCTACCGTTCTGTTACTCTTTTTAAAATACTTTTTTGCTGTGTTCATAATATCCTCAGGAGTTATTTTTTTTATCATATCTATATGTGTCATTATATATCTCCAGTCTCCTGTAATTGCATGGTAATATGAGAGCGTATCTGCCATACCCCTGTTTGACCCCAGTTGCCGGATTAAGCTTGCCTCTAAATGATTTATTACCTTCTCAAGCTCTTTCTGACTTACAGGCTCATTTTTTAATCTCTCCAACTCTTCATAAAATGCCTCCTCCAATTCCCTTACTGTATGTGGTGCACGGGGGACACCGTAAAAAACGAATAGATTTGGATACCTTGAGCCCGGCATAGAATAGGTATGAACAGATACTGCTATTCTTTTTTCTTCTACCATCTTTTTATAAAGTCGTGATGTCCTGCCACTCCCGAGCACAAAATCTATTATATCAAACACATAATCATCCTGGTGGGGGATGGTAGGCTTATGGTATCCAATCATTATATTTGGATTTGCATCAAACTCTACCTCTATCCTCCTCTCGCCGCTTTGCTCTGGCTCTTCTGTCCATATTCTCTCTGGTGTCTCCTGCGGTGGAATGTCTCCAAAATATTTTTCTATCATTTTTATAACTTTTTCCGGTTTAATATCTCCGACTACTGCTATCACACAGTTATTTGGTGCATAATAGCTCTTTAAAAACCTCTCTACCTCACTTTTTGGCAGGAATTTTATATCAGACATCCAGCCAATTGTGGGCATACCATAGGGATGGGCATTATAAGCAGAGGCGAGGAAATTTTCCATGAGGCTTCCCTCAGGGTCATTGTCATAGCTCATCCTTCTCTCCTCCATGACTACATCTCTCTCAGAGTAAAATTCCCTCAGCACAGGGTTTTTAATTCTGTCAGATTCTATTGCAGCCCACAGTTCCACTTTGTTTGAAGGTAAGCTTATTAGATAGGATGTTGTATCCCTGCTTGTTCCTGCATTATAACCTGCCCCGCCATGTTTTGAATAAATAGCAGCAAACTCATCTTTTATCACCAGATTTTTATGTTTTTCCTGAATCTTCTTAAGTTCTGTTTTTAATCTCTCTATCTTTTTTCTGTCAGCCTTTTCACCCTTTCTCTCCTCTGTATCAAGCTGAACAGCAATCTCATCCATCTTATCAAGGAGGGGTTTTTCCTTTTTATAGTCTCTTGTCCCGAGCATCTTTGTCCCTTTGAAAAGCATATGTTCAAGAAGATGTGCGGTCCCTGTCCTCCCTGTCTTTTCATCCACTGACCCTACCTTGAACATAATGGTAGTAGCAACTGTAGGTGATTGATGCCTTTCAAGTAAAAGCAATTTCATGCCGTTTTTAAGTGTATGCTCTATAACCCGTTTATCAAGCGATTCGGAAAAGGCAGGAACATAAAAAACAGATAAAATAAAAATGATGGTATTTAAGAATATTCTTTGTCCCTTCATCAATCCCTCCTGTCTAAAATATTTTATGCCATAGCATACATATCAATTCATTGATTACATAGAAAAATATCTATTCTCAGGTTTTCAAACTTTATCACCTCATCATCTTGCTGTCAATAATTTCAAAAAGCCTCAAAATCCTAACCCGAATAAATCGGAATTAATCCGCAGATTACACAGATTTACACAGATTAAAATCTATAAGGGTTTTAAAAAATCTTTTTAATCCACGAAATCTGCGGATGTAAAATTTTTTTGCCAAAATGTGCAAAATTTAACAAATAAGATACTAAATTGGATTGTGGGTGAAATTTCAAGATTGCCTTATCAGCTACCTCCTGATAGAATTTTAAAAAAGAAAGATAAATAGTTTCTTGAGAAAAATGTCATTTTTCACCACACACTAAATAGTTATGAAAATATTAGACAGATATATTTTAAGGGAACTGATTAAATTTTTTGTATTAAGCGTTTTAATATTAACACTGGTTCTTTTTCTTGACCAACTCCACTTTTTATCAGAGATGATTTTAAACAGGGGGGTATCGGCTAAAGATGTTGTTACCCTTATCCTTTATATCTCCCCTGCCTTTCTCGCCCTCACAATACCACTTTCTGTGCTATTCGCATCTCTTATGACATTCAGCCGTCTATCAGCGGATAACGAGATTGTAGCAGCACAATCATCCGGCATGGGTATTTTCAGGCTTATGCTTCCGGTATTTATCCTGTCTATAATTACCTATTCTGTTAGCAATTATATAATGTTGAATCTCCAGCATAGAGGAAATTATGCCTTTAAGAATTTTATATTCCAGTTATCAATGGAAAGGGCAGACTATAATATAAAGGAGAGAGTTTTTAATGATGACTTTAAAGAGCTGATAATGTATGTAGAAGAGAAGGGGATGGGGGCATCACAGTTGAAAGGGATATTCATATACGATGCCCAGATAAATTCAGAACCGCAGATAATCACGGCAAGAGAGGGGAGTATAATATCGTCGCCAGAATCCATGAAACTTTTGTTTCAGTTAAAAGATGGGACTATTCATAGAATGGGGGATAAAATGGAGAGATACCAGCTCCTCTCATTCCATACTTATGACCTTCTCATTAGTATGAATAAGGGCGGGGGAAAAGTAACGATGAGAAAGGAGCCAAGGGAAATGTCTATAAGAGAACTAAAAGAAAGAATAGGGGAATTAAAGAAAGAAAACAAAAAATCCTTCGTTGAAGAGGTAGAGATACATACAAAGTATTCTCTGCCTTTCTCTTGCATTGCTTTTGCTATATTCGGTGCGCCTTTGGGAATCAAGGTTCACAGGTCGGGGCGCAGGGGTGGGCTTGGCATAGGGATTATGTTCATTGTTATAGACTACATACTTTTAATAGCAGGACAATCCATGGGAAGGAAGGGGGATATTCCGCCGTTCATTGCTTTATGGTTACCCAATATCCTTATCGGGGGAATTGGTATATACCTTCTCAGAAGCATATCCAGAGGGGCTACCCCTTTTGAGTTTATGATGAGAATTTCAGATTTTATAGATAAGGTAAGGAAATGAAAATTCTGAGTCGTTATATATTAAGCGAATATCTGAAGGTATTTTTATTTATCCTCATAATTCTGACCCTCCTTTTTACAGTAGTAGACTTTTTTGAAAAAGTAGAGGACTTTATAAAATATAAGGCGTCTCTGACTTCAATTTTAAAATATCTCATTTTCAGATTGCCATTATTCGTTTATTACATGATTCCAATGACCATACTGCTGTCCACCGTGATATGCATGGGGATACTTTCAAGGAATAATGAGATAATTGCAATGAAATCCTGCGGCATGGGTCTTCATAAAATAACTATGCCTATTTTAATGACTGCTGCCGTAGTAAGTATCTTTGTTTTTTTGAATAGTGAATATATATTACCTTCCACAAATCGTCTGACAAACCATATCTATAAGGTTGATATCAAAAAACAGGAAGAACGTGGTATATATAAAAAAAATAAGATATGGTTCAGGTCTGATGATGGTTCTATATGGAATATAGATTTGTTAGATACAGAGGCAAATACACTTATAGGCGTATCTGTATTCAGGTTCAAGGATGGCAGGTTGAAGGATAGAATAGATTGCAGACAGGCTAAGTGGACAGGAACAAAGTGGATATTTTATGACGGCTGGGTCAGAAATTTTGATAATGAGGGTTCTTTCGGTTCTGAATATTTCAAGAGTCGGGAATTTATACTTACTGAAAGTCCTGCTGATTTTATGTCAATCAGCATCAGCCCTGAAGAGATGGGTTTTGTAGAAATAGGGGAATATATAAAAAAGATTAAAAAAGAGGGGTTAGATGCTACAAAATATATTGTTGACAGGCAAATAAAAATATCTTTTCCTGCGGTAGGTTTTATAATGGCACTTATAGGTATTCCTTTTTCCCTGAGAACGGGGAGACAGGGAGGTTTTACAGTGGGGGTTGGGTCAAGCGTGGTTATAGGGTTTATAGTATGGTTTATCTTTTCAATGGGGGTATCTCTCGGCCATGCAGGTAAACTGCCTCCCATTGTATCTGCATGGGGTGCTAATATTATTTTTACTGCAGGAGGGGTATATTTTTTGACAACATCAAGGCAGTAAATATTTAATGACAAAAGGAAACTACCAAAAAGTCACAAGATAGTTGCATAATAATGGCAATAACAAAGCCCTGATTTAATCACTGAAGACACTTTTTCTTCCAACTTTCCGGTCTCGTTCAGGATTGACTTTTTCTACAGGTGATCTTCCCCCGATTTAACGGACACAAAGTTAAGTTAGGCTACCATAGTCTCCAGCTCAAATGATACCGGAGATTTATATCCCAGGGCTGAATGTCTTCTGGTTCGATTATAGAACATTTCAATAT
>Ga0209343_10000904_pt1 | contig 41060 bp, 39 predicted proteins | sample RifCSPlowO2_02_FD_184026 | JGI IMG/M metagenome (GOLD analysis project Ga0209343, IMG submission 184026) | Groundwater microbial communities from Rifle, Colorado - Rifle CSP2_plank lowO2_0.2 (SPAdes) (version 2) | ecosystem: Environmental > Aquatic > Deep subsurface > Groundwater | place...
CGCCACCTATGACGACAATCGCTGGCACTATGTCTCTTGCGTCAAAAGCGGCACTTCGAGCCTGACTCTTTATATCGACGCTGTGCAGATTACCCAGGATGCAGCTTTGGATGCTTCCGGTACCCTGGCCAATGACGATACCTTTTATATCGGCATTGACGGCGACGGGACAAGCAATGATTTCACCGGCTTTATCGATGAGGTAAAAGTTTATCGCTCCGCCCGGACCGCCTCTGAAGTCAAAGCGGACTTTGCCGGTACCACCACCTCCCGCGGTAGCGCCGCCTCCTTCGGCCCCGATCAAAGTTTCCTTTCCAACGGCCTCGTCGGCTACTGGAAGATGGATGAAACAGCCACACCGTCAGTTGATTCATCTGGGAACGGCAATAGTGGCACTTGGAACGGAAATACAGCTGGCACTACCGGCAAATATGGGAATGGAACTACCTATGACGGCACGGGCGATAATATTACAGTCTCCGGAGATTCCATACGTACAACCGGCAATACAACAATTTCTCTTTGGGTCAAATCTACCTCAGCTGATACAAACCGTGGACTTTTTTACAAAGACAATGGTGGAGGGACAGGCGGATGGGGCATGAGGGTGATGTATAGCAATTCATATATTTACGCATCGGCAGTATACACAGCACCATCAGTAGACTCCCTCAGTACAGATGCTGTCGTAATCACGAGCGGACAATGGAACCATGTAACAGCTGTGTGGAAAGACGGACAGTACATTCAGCTTTTCATTAATGGAGTTGAAAGTTCTAAAGTTAGCACCACGGGCACCACTTTAAGGACATCCAACCAAAACCACTCAATCGGAGGCCGCCTTGCATCAGAATACTTTACCGGCCAACTCGACGACGTACGCATTTACAACCGCGCGTTTTCCCCGGCCGAAGTCAGCCGGTTATATAACTGGGGTTCTGGGCTTCTGGGCTGGTGGAAGATGGATGAAGGATCAGCTGATACTTGCTCCGGCGGCGTCAACGATTCCTGTGATTCTTCGGGAAACGGCTATGACGGGGCCTGGAATGGTCATGCCACATCAACAAACGGCAGATTCGGTAATGGAGTTACTTTTGACGGTACCGGTGATTATGTCGACGCCGGAGATATTGGATTATAAATATGATAAATAATAACAAAAATATAAAAATATTGGCTTTTCTTCTGTTTCTGATAATTCCGCTTTTAACACCTTCCCCCGCCTATGCGGCGATTACTGAAGTCACTGCCTCCGCCAGCACTACTCTTGACCAGACAACAGACACAACTATTAACACCATGACCACAACTCCGGGAGCAGGAGATTACCTGGCGATATTTAATATGGAAGTATTGTACGACGCCGCAGCAGGAAACAACAGTCTCTTTGTCTCTATTTATGTTAACGGTGCACAACAAGCCCACACCGAAAGACAACTGGACTCTGACGGATCGCTTGACTCAGGAGTTTATTCTATATCAACCCATGCCTATATTAGCGTCGGAGCGAGCCAGGTGGTAGATGTGCGTTATAGAGTCTCTGGGACTCCGGCCATGACCGGACGTGATAGAGCCTTGACGCTTTTCCCGGTTAGCTCGGCTGACATAACCCAAGCTACAGCTACACTTGACGACACGCTCAACTCCTCAACCTATACCCAGCTGGGAAGCATGACTGCAACTCCGGGAGCAGGAGATTATTTACTGGTATTTTCAACTTCAGCCAAAGGACCGGATCTTGGGGGAGGAGAAATATTAAATTTTGCGGTTTTTGTTAACGATTCTATTGTCCAACATTCCGAAAGGACTATGACTCAGGAATCTTCAAATGTCAACAATCCTTTCCCCGTCCTGATTGCGGCCAAAGTCAGTCCGGGAGCAGGTCAAACAGTTGAAATCAGGTGGAAAAATTCGGGAACAGCCGGAATTATCACATCGCTTGAGAGAACGATGACTCTGGTTAAGGTCGACACCGGAGAACTTTTCGAAGCAAATTCACAGACAGACAGCACAGGCAATACTAATACCACAGACGCGCGGATAGACAGTATGGTGCTTACCCCGGGCGCCGGAGAATATCTTGCCATTTTTTCCTCAAGTGATTTGTATGGAACTATCAGTGTAAACTCTTCAACTCTTTATTCTTTCTACGTAAATGGCTCCCAGGTAGCTGCTACCGAGCGGCAATTTATGCATGAAGAGTCAATCGATAGTGCTGATATTCCCGCTTTTATCAGCGGCGAAGTTAATCCCGGAGCAGCTCAGGACGTAGAGGTCAAGTGGCGCGGGGACACCTCTACTGCACGCGACATACACGAGCGGACTTTTATTCTTATCCAAGAACCGACGGCACCCACCTCAACCCCTACTCCTACCCCTACGTCTACACCCACCTCAACTCCCACGCCGACCCCCACCTCAATACCAACTCATACTAATAGCAATTTTTCATTGTCTGCTTGGGTCAATCCCAATTCATCAATTGCCACCAAAGCTATCAGTGTTAAAAATAGCGAAATCCGCCTGGTGACCGACGCATCAGGCAATCCGCTTTGTCAAATCACCAATAACGCCTCCTGGCAAACAGCCGCTACCAGCGCCACCGCGCTCTCCTTAAACGCTTGGCAGCATGTCGCCTGTACTTATGACAAACAAACCCTGCGGGTTTTTGTCAACGGAGTGCTAACTGGTAGCCAAAGCCTGACTGTAGCGATAGATAATACTAGCAACAACTGGCGCTTTGGCAGCGATCAGGGTGGCACTTATGGTGATTATAATGGCAAATTGGACGACGTCCGTATCTACAACTATACCCGGACTCCCGGCCAAATCATCGAAGACATGAACGCCGGGCATCCGGCCCCGGGTAGCCCGATCGGGTCGGCTGTCGGGCACTGGAGATTTGACGAGGGCGCACTCAACACCTGCTCTGGCGGCGCTAATGACTTTTGCGATTCGTCAGATAATACCAATGACCTTGTTTATTCGACGACTACCGGCGGCATTTCCAATACCGGCAAATTCGGTAAAGCATACAGCGGAGCTGACAATACCAGAATCACCCGGGCGGATGATGCCGATTTTGATTTTGCCAATGGCACTGATGATTTTTCTTTAAGCGTCTGGTTCAACCGCGGAGGAGCAATTTCAAACCTGGAATACTTACTCGATAAACGCGGCGCTACTACTACAAATGACGGTTATACTCTCTACATGGACTCTGATGGTGACATTGTCTGCGGTATCGGCGACGGTGCTGCTGCCTTCCCCGAAGAAACCATCGGCGGCACCCTTTCCAAAAATTATGATGAGGATGCCTGGCACCATGCGGTTTGCGTCAAGCTGGGAACAAGCTCGCTAAGGCTGTATGTTGACGGCAAAGAAATCGCTTCAGATACTTCCCTTGCGGTCGCTGACGATATGTCAAATGACGGAAAACTTATTCTGGGAGATGCCAATGAAACTGACGGCACCGATGAATGGCTTGGTGATGTTGATGAGGTCAAAATCTTCCGCTCGGCTTTAACCGCCGATCAGGTCAAAACCCTTTATAACCAATCATCAGGAGTTGTCTGGGGAGCACTGTCAACTAACGCCTCAGGAGTAACAGACAATTCCAGCGAGCGTTCATACTGTCCTCCAGGGGATACAACCGCCACCTGCTCTCCGATTGGAGAATGGAAGTTTGATGAGAATACAGGTACTACCAGCGTTTATGATACTTCAGGCAACGGTAATACCGGTACCATGAATGGCAGTATGACCGCTGACGACTGGGTACCGGGCAAAGTGGGAAGCGCTCTGGACTTTGACGGCAGCGATGATTACATCAGCGCCGGCAGCAGCAGCTTCGACCCTTCCGCCAGCGATTTCACTATATCTGTCTGGGCTTTCCCCCGCTCCTCAGCCCTTGAAGGTTCTGCTGCTCGTACCCTATTTGCCCAGCAGGACGGAACCGGTACCGGCAGGATTTGGTTACAGATTACCAATTCCAACACAACTTGGGGTAGTTTCCTGGCTGGATCTACAAAAGGCTCAGGTGTAACTGTTGTTTTAAATACCTGGGCGAATGTGGTTTTAGTTCATAACAATAGCGCCGATACCCTTACCTGGTATATCAACGGAGTCCAAGGCAATACTAACTCTACGGTAGCTGTTGAGTCTGCCACTGGTAACTTTATCATCGGGGCACACAAACTCACCACAGTTGGTCGCTACGACGGACTGCTCGACGATATCCGGCTCTACAACTACGCCCGCACCCAAGCCCAAATCGCCTGGGATTACAACCGCGGCGCTCCCGTTGCCCACTACAAGTTTGATGAATGTACCGGAGCTACTGCCTACAATAGCGTCAAAAACGGCAACGGTGATGCGGCCGGCATGAACGGGACGATAACTCCGCAAAGCCTTGATAATACTACCGTCGGCAGTTGCAGTTCCGGCACAGCGACGGAGGTCTGGAATGATGGTACCAACGGAAAAAGAAATTCCGCTTTCGGAGCTGATGGTGATGATGATTATACGACGGTCTCTGATAATGCTAATTTACGGTTTAATACTTCCACTCAAGATTTCTCTGTCTTCGCCTGGGTCAAGAGAGCTTCTGCAACTTCTGATGATTATATCGTCAGTAAAGAAGAAGCAGCCGATGATGGCTGGGTTATTTTGATCGATGCTACCAACGATTTAGTCACCTGCAGTGTAAACTCTACCGATGTCTCCAGTTCTTCAGCAATTACCGATACCAATTGGCATCATGTCGGCTGTACTGTCGATCGGGAAGGCAACGGTCAAGTCTATATCGATGGTAAAGCCAACGGTTCGGCTGTCTCAACCAGTGGTATTACTATGGCAACCACAGGTGCTATGAGCATCGGGGCTAGAGGCTATACTCTCGCCGGAACCTATTTTGACGGTTTAATCGACGACGTGAAGATTTTCAATTATGCCTTGACCGCCCAACAGATTAAAACCATTATGAATCAAGGCGCCGTCAGTTTCGTACCAATTACCGGCTCGCCGTAAATTCACTTAAGAAATCTACCGCCGCAGATTAATACTGTCAAAAGTTCTTCCGGCGCCTGAATCATATTTATCTCCTTGCAACAGTGAATTTTGATAAAAATCAATTTCCCCTGAATCTACACAGGGTCTATGATAACGGCAGTAGGTAATTGATTAAACGATTCTGGAGTCATTTCGAGCGTAGCGAGAAATCCAGCCTCAGCGTAGAATTATTTTTAATGGTTAAGTCTTGGTATGTTTATATCGCCACCAATTATCTTAATTCTGTTTTTTATACAGGCATAACCAATGATTTAAGGAGAAGACTCTGGGAACACCAACAGAAATTTGTTAAAAAGTCTTTTACCTCTCGTTATCGGATCTATAAGCTTATTTGGTTTCAGGAGTTTAATAATCCTATCGAAGCTATAACTATCGAGAAAAAGATAAAAGATTACAGACGAGATAAAAAGCTTAAGCTTATAACCAGTCTCAATCCCAATTTTCAGGATTTAGCTTCGCTTCGCTAGATTTCTCAGTCTCCGCCAGTTGGCGGATCCTTCGAAATGACTAAAATACTTCAACACTAATTCACTTTGATGTATTCGTTATTTTAATAATCCAAACATCAATTTTCTACCCACTGTCTTTATCGGAGACCCATCTACATATTGACACCCTGGAAATATATGCTAAAAAGTATGTATCATTAAAACCCCGCAAAAATCCTTATTGTTATTGCTATATGCCTTGGTTTTATTTTTTCTTTATGCAATTGCCATCAGGAACCATTTTGATTTTGTCCTAAAAGCCCAGACTCCGGCTTCATTTGTATTCACGGCAGCTGGCGACTATGCCGCAGACAACCATGCTACATCTGTTTTGTCAGCAATGAATCCTAACAATTCCTCAGCGAATTTTAATCTTGCTGTCGGTGATTTAAGTTACGCTGATCTTACCCCTGAATCAGCCTGGTGCGATTATGTAAAAAGTAATGTCGGGCTGGAATTTCCCTTTGAACTGGTGGCGGGAAACCATGAGGATGACGGACCGGCGGGAAACAACATTGATAATTTTGTATCTTGCCTGCCGGACAGGATAGGTAATATTTCAGGTACATATGGCAAAGAATTTTACTTTGATTATCCCGTCTCATCACCCATTGCCCGTTTCATTATGATTTCACCGGACTTAAGTTTTACTAGCGGTGGCAATTATAGTTACACAGTTGGCTCTCCCCATTACAACTGGGTTTCAACCGCAATAGACAATGCCCGCCAGACGGGTATCAGTTGGATCGTCGTCGGAATGCACAAAATCTGCATTTCAATGGGACAAAAATCGTCATGCGAAATTTCATCTGATTTGTTTAATTTATTGCTTGATAAAAAAGTTGATCTTATTCTTCAGGGACATGATCATAACTACCAGCGAAGCAAACAGTTGGCCCTTAATTCTTCATGCTCCGAAATAACTGTCTCCGGTTATAATCCATCTTGTGTCGCGGATGACGGTTCAGACAATAATTATACCAAGGGAGCAGGACCAGTTGTAGTGATTGTAGGAACAGGTGGAAATGGCCTTTATAATGTTTCTGCCTCTGATTCCGAATCGGGTTATTTCAGTAGATGGTCAGGAGCAAATAACAATCCGACGTGGGGATTTCTGAAAGTTTCTGCCCAACAGTCAATTTTTACTCTCCAATTTGTCCCTGCCAGTGGTTCATTTACTGACTGGTTTAATATAACAGATACAGTTTTCCCCTCCGATACGCCTACCCCGACCGGCTCCCCGACTCCGACTCTTACTCCCGGCGGCCCGACTCCCACTCCTTCTAACACTCCCACTCCCAGCCCCACTTTGCCGCCAACTCCTACCCCTACTCCCGTAACCGTTCAGACTATCAGCTATCAGGTCAATAGTTCTTCAGCTGATGCCGAAGAAAGGATATCTAGCGGAGCAGTTGATTTGACATCAAGCGATATGGAATTGGGAGCTGACGGCTCCAATCCTCAAATAGTCGGATTGAGATTCGCATCTGTTAACATTCCAAAGGCAGCCGGCATAATTAATGCCTATCTGGAATTTGAAGTCGATGAAACTGGATCCTCTGCCACCTCTGTTACCATTTCAGGCGAGAATGCTGACAATCCACTTCTTTTTACTACAGGCAATAAAAATATATCAAACAGGCTAAAAACTGCTTCCCAGGTTGCCTGGAATAATATCCCAGCCTGGAACACTGTCAATGCCAAACAGCAGTCTCCTGATATTTCCTCAATAATTTCTGAAATCGTCACTCGCCAGGGCTGGCTTCCGGGCAATTCCCTGGTCATTATGATAAGTGGCAGCGGCCGCCGCACGGGAGAAAGCTACAACGGAGAAACGGCAGCAGCTGTTAAACTATTTATAACTTATTCCAGCGAACCCCCACCTACACCGACAATGACGCTAACTCCTACAATCACGCCAACTCCTAGCGTTACTCTGACCCCGACCCAGACTCCTATTCCTACTCTGACTCCTCCTCCGAGTAATACTCCCATTCCCACGGCTACTTTGCCGCCTTCTCCTACTCCCACAGCGGTTGTTTCAACCGCTGTCAGCTCTCGGGTCAATAGCTCCTCAGATGATGCCGAAGAAAGGATATCAAATGGCAGAATCGATTTGACATCTTCCGATTTGGAATTGGGAGCTGACGGTTCTAATCTTCAAATAGTGGCTATGAGGTTTAACAATATCCAGATTCCCCAGAGTTCAACCATCGTAAATGCCAGTCTGGAATTTGAAGTCGATGAAGTTACTACAGCCAATACCTCAGTCACCATCAGCGGCCAGTATTCTGATCATGCTTCTAATTTCACTACCGGCACTAAGAATATCTCGCTTAGGCCGCAGACTTCATCCCAGGTCCCCTGGAGTAATATCCTGTCCTGGAATACAGTCAGCTCCAAACAGCAGTCTCCTGATATTTCCTCAATTATATCTGAAATCGTCAGTCGTCCCGGCTGGATTCAAGGTAATTCACTGGTCATCACCATTTCAGGCTCCGGCCGGCGTACGGCCGAAAGCTTCAATGGCGAATCAGCCAATGCTCCCAAACTGACTGTCATTTATAAAAATTAGGGACGTGGATCCATCAGGGTAACTTTAACCTGTATCTTCTGAATCCATCACCATAAGCGATAAAATGAAAAAACTGCTTTTTTATATTTTTATTTTAACTATTTCTCTTTTGGCAATCAGCGGATCCATTGGCACTTTATATTATTATCTCCGCTTTTCGGCTGCGCAAAAACAGCTCAAACAGATCAGTGTGGAAACGGAAGATGACGTCAGGAATCTGGTTGCCCGGGTCGGCCGATTGATGCAACTGCCTTCTCAAGAACTGCCGACAGTCATGACCGTTACCGACAGTGACAGATTGAAAAATGTCAATTTCTTTGCCAATGCAAGGATCGGTCATAAACTCCTCATCTACCCGGAAGCTCACAAGGCCATTCTCTTTGATCCTATCCAAAACGTTATTATCGAAGTCGCCCCTTATAATGTACCGACCGTTACTCCCGAAATAGCTACAGCCTCGGGAGAGTCAACGGATTGACAAAGTTCTAAAAATCGTTATCCTGATTTGGTATGGCGCTTAACGAATACGACTTCAAAAAAATCGGACTTTTCCTCCTTTATCTGCTTATCTTTTTTGCCGCCGTATCAGGTTCAGTCGGCTCCCTGTTTTATTATTCCAAATATAAAGACACGGAGGAAAGACTGAAGCAGGCCACTTTAGCCTCCGGTGACAATGTCAATGCCATTATCGCCAAGGTAGGCAAGCTGATTAAACTGCCGGAAGACGAACTGCCGACAATCGCCACTATTTCCGATTTGGACAAATTAAAAGGCCAGCCTTTTTTCGCCAGGGCCAAAGTCGGCGATAAAGTATTACTCTATACCCAGGCCAAAAAAGCCATTCTTTATGATCCCAAGGACAATGTCATTATCGAGGTCGGCCCATTGGTTATGCCGTCAGGCAGCCCTGCTCCATCTATTTCCGGAAAGTCCGAGCTCACCCGGGTTTCCGCCACCCCTGCAGTTGCCGGAGCCTCCGTCTCAGCCGGTATTCAGGTGGCTATCCTCAACGGTACTAAAGATGACAGCCTGGCCAATACTTTTGCCCGGGATTTAGCCAAGAAAATGCCGGAAATCCTGATTGTTTCCAGTGCCAAAGCCAAAATAGATTCCTATGAAAAAACTCTTATTGTTGATCTATTCTCACAAAAATCTAGAGATCTGCCGGAATTAGCCAAAGCCGCGGGAGCGGAAATTGCTGACCTTCCGCCAGGTGAAACAAAACCCTTAAATGCGGATATCCTAATCATTCTCGGCCGCGACCTTCTGGCCCAACCTTGACGACAACCTCGACGATCCCGGATCGTCGTAGCTATGACGATCCGGGAAAAATTGCAGTAACTGTATTTAATTCCCCGTCAGTCTTTCATATTTCTTGATTTGTTCAATCCGGCGGCTACCGGCTTTATCTGTCGTCAACTTGACATACATAATGGCATTCAATATAATAAAACTATGCAAAATTCTTATTTTCCGTCTACCGTTTCTGCCCGTGAAATTCAAAGGGGATATAAAAAAATTCTCGAAAAGGTTAAAAAAACCAGGAAACCAATCGTTGTAATGACTGATAACAAGCCTCAAGCCGCAATAGTCAGTCTTGATATACTTGAAGAATACAATAAATTCAAATCAGATCAGGAACTATTTTCTATCATAGATAAACTGCAGGCAAAAAACCGCGATAAAGATCCGGCTAAGGTATTAAAGGATGTGACTGAAGTAGTCGAAGAAGTAAGACGTGAATTATATGAGAAAGAAAAGACCAAAAGCAGTTATTGATACCAATCTCTTTGTCAGCGGTTTAATTTCCCCTCACAGTCTTCCATCTCAAATTATCAGAGCCTGGCGCGGAAAACGGTTCAAACTCATCACCTCCATGACTCTCTTAGAAGAATTAGCTGATGTTTTACATCGTCCTAAAATGACCAGGTATGGTTTTTCTGAAGAAAAAATAATCATTATCATTAAATCCATGGAAAAACTGGTTTTGGATATACCTGATTCCAAACTGCCGATTGATTTAAGGGATCCGAAAGATAAACATGTACTTTTATGCGCGGTGAAAGGAAAAGCTGATTATTTAGTTACCGGAGATCAGGATTTATTGGTCCTGAAAAATGACAATCGGATTAAACCCGTAGAGATTGTTACTGTTTCTGAATTTATAGCTAAAATTCTTTAATTCCCCGTCAGCCGTTCAAATTCCTTAATCTGTTCGACCCGACGCCTGTGCCGGTCTTCGGCGGAAAAAGGAGTTGTCAACCAAATCTTTAATATTTTCTTAGCTTCATCCTCAGTCAGATTATCTCCTGAAAGAGCAATGATATTGCTGTTATTATGCTCTCTTGATTTTACGGCCATTTTTTTGTTATAGACTGCTGCTGCCCTGGCTCCATGGATTTTATTGGCGGCAATCACCATGCCCACAGCTGACCGGCAGATGAGGATACCAAAGGCTTCCTTGCCATCCCGTTCATCATCTGCCACTTGCTCGGCCACCCGGAAGGCAAAAGCCGGATAGTCGTCTCCCTCCTCCAATTTTTCATTGCCCATGTCCTGATATTTATAATTCCACTCGGGAAGCCACTTCTTGATCTTCTCTCTCAACTCAAACCCCCCATGATCCGCTCCTAAATAGATCATATGATTAGATGATTTCCAAACATCCAAAGTTCTTTAACTAGCTTTCGGGAGATATTTTGATCAAAAAGTAATTTCATTAAGGAGCGATTATTGATGACCTCTCTCTGTCTGAGGCATAAGTCAGGACTGCTTTAATATCGTCTTTAGTCAATTCAGGAAAATCTTCAAGTATTTCATTTCGTGTCATACCGGAAGCCAGCATTTTCAATACGTCATATACCGTAATTCTCATGCCCCGGATAGTCGGCTGCCCTCCCCGTCTGCCGGCGTTAATAGTAATAATATTCTTGTATTTCATCTTTTTAATTATACCTCATTTGCTTCATTAGACAAGATTATGGCTTAGCTCAATACTTCTTTTTCAACTAAAACCCCCCATGGTCAGCTCCAAAATAAATCATTGTTTTTTTACTTTTTCAATTTTATGTCCTCCGAATTGGTTCCGCAGTGCTGCAATAACCTTTCCGGCATAGGTTGGCACTCGTTGCGTTTGTTTGCGGGTCTTTACCGCAGCCTCAATTGCCGGAATTTCCGCTTTGAGTTCTTTGGCTGTTTCAATTGTCCACTCCCCGGTTGAACCTCCCCCGACTTTACCTTCGATTGCTTCAAGGTTAGGATAATCCCGGAAAGCCTTGACCAGCAAATCCATCAGCCACCCCCGCACCACACTGCCTTTTGACCAATTGACGGCCACTTTCTGTAAAATCCAATTTGTTGGAGACTTTTTCAAAAGTTCAAAGCCTTCAGCAATTGCCTCCAGCATGCCGTATTCGACTCCGTTATGCACCATTTTGACGAAATGTCCGGCCCCGGATTGTCCGAAATAAGTGACATCTCCGCTCGTTCCAGCCATTGCTTCAAAATAGGCTCTTACTTTTTCAAAAACATCTCTCTCTCCGCCCACCATGATACAGGCTCCTTTGCGGGCTCCCTCCAAGCCACCCGAAGTCCCCGCATCCAGAAAATGAATCCCTTTTTCTTTTAAAAAGTTATATCTTCTAACACTATCTTTATAGAAAGAATTGCCTCCATCTATAACAATATCCTCTTTTTCTAATCCATTCTGTATCAGTTCTTCGATGACTTCATCAACTGCCTGCCCGTGCTCCACCATCAGCCAGATTATCCGGGGTCTTGGTAATTTTTCGATAAACTCTTTGTAAGAATATGCTTTAGTCAAAATCCGGCCATTTTTAACCTGCCCGGCCAATTCATCCATCTTGCCGGCGGTCCGGTTAAAAACAACCGCTTCAATCCCCTTCTCAACCAGATTGAAGACCATCGCCTGCCCCATTTTGCCTAAACCGATAAAACCCAACTTCATCTTCCTAAAGTATAACAAAAAAAGAACCCATGCTATAATTCAGTCAAATTTTATGATTATTCTATTATTATTTCTGATTCTGACTTCCGTATTTGTCGCCTTTGCCATTCAGAATAATTTCGGCGTTGATTTGACCCTGGCTAATCTGAAATTTACCGGCATCTCATTTCCTTTAATAATCTTAATCTCTCTCGCAGCCGGTTTCCTGCTGGCACTTATCACCTCCGCGATCGACTATTTTCTGGCCCTATTTAAGCTTCGCCGCTTGGACCGTGAGTATAGCGAGGTTAATAAAGGTTATAATCAGATCGTGAAAAGACTTCTGGCTTTGGAAACCGAGATGGATAAAATCAGGAAAGCCAAAAACATAAAAACCGTCTCCGAAGACGATTCGCTATGAGGCTTCTGCTTTTCCTCTGGAAGATACTGCCGTTTTCCCGAAAACTACAGCTTCTTCTGATGCGCCTTCTCCAGGATGAATTCCTGATCGGTGTTTCCGGGGTAATTCTAAACCAAAAGGAGGAAATTCTCCTTTTTAAACATTCCTACCGCCAGATCCCCTGGTCGCTGCCCGGAGGGTATCTCAAAGGCAAGGAACATCCCAGGGAGGGACTGCAAAGGGAAATCTTTGAAGAATCAGGGCTTACGGTGAAAATCAATCAAGTTCTCAAGACCCGTACCGACCGCCAAACTGCCAGATTGGAAATCTGCTATAAAGGAAGCTTTTATGGAGGCTTTTTTAAACCATCTTCCGAAGTCACGGCTGCCAAATTTTTCCCCCTCGACAAACTGCCCCTTATTCCCCGCGACCAGCTCCTCCTCATCCAAAAAGCCAGCCTTACTAAAAACAAAGGTTAAAAACCCTCTAATCGAGTTTTGCTTCCCGGTAGTAGGTCATAAATCGTACTTCTTGCCGCAATCCCCTTATTTTTTCTTTCTCTTGAAGTCAGTTTTTTCAACCAACCTTCTGATTAAACCGGCTGCTTCAGGCATGAATTCATCTTCTCCTGTCAGTATTAAATAACCCCGCTTTTCATCAAAGCTTATTCTCAATTCAATTCCTGGTATTCTCTCTGTGACAATTTTAAATATGGCAAAACCGTCCCCTTGATCTTCAACAGTCATTGAAAACCCTTTCCCATTAGGATTAGCTCTTAATATCTTAGCTATATCTCTCACTCTTTCTCTTCTGGCTGCCATACTTATGGAATTACCCTCAAGCGAAACCGGTAAAATATCTTTATCATCTGCTCTGGATAGAATAGGCTGCAAATTCGCCACTGCCCTTTCCTTATTTAATTGTTGTTTAAATTCATCAGCAGTTAACTGTCTTTCGATGGTTAGTCCCTCCTGTTTGGGTACGGCTGCTTTTGCCCTTTCTTTAATGCTTAATGGTGGGTATTCTTTCCCTAATGCTTCGAGGAATTCTTTATCTGGATCATCTCTTTTTGGGTTAGATATATAAACCGGAGGCCTGGAAAATCCCGTTTCAGGCAGTCCTCTTTTCACCTCATCCGCCGTAGGCTTTGCTGCTTCAGTTGGATGTCCTGGCTTTTCTGCGCTATTTGCCATAATTAATTCTATATCCACTTCCGCCCGTCGCGTTCAATAAGCGTATCCGCCTCTTTCGGCCCCCGACCTGCTGGCATATTCGGCATTGACTTGACCGTATGTGTTTTCTGAAAAAATAATCGGCTTTTTTGGATATCTTGTTCTCATCAGCTTCAGTACCCTTGTAATAAAATATAATTTCAGAGCGCTAGTAAATGGCTCGGGTAAACTTGTCTCACTTATAAATTTAGCTCGTTTTAATAATTCGACAATAATTGCCGGTTTTAACCTGGAAAATAATCTTTCAAATTCCGGCGGTACTGGCTTACCCTTCTCCAATGTAATACCCGAATCATCAAGCTCTGACTGATAAAATAGCACCAATCCTGACCGTAAATCTTCTTCCAGATCCACTAATGCATCATATCTTACCCAAGTTCTGAAAAGTTCTTCGACATGATCATTTCCTTTTCCTCCTAATTCCCTGTCAAAAAAAAGCTTGGAGAATATCTGAAATCCTGACATGCTTGCATATAAGTGTCTTTTTCGAAGTTTTTCATCATCAAGCGGTCCGCCAATTCCAACTGCCTCCAGATCCCATGTAATCCCCTGAATTATTTCTTCCATTGAGCTGAGTATAGAATTTTTTTTACCGGTTTCTAATCCTTCAAGTGATAAAGGTAATAACACAGCATGTGGAAAATCCGGATTATCTTCGATTTTCAGAGAATCAGCATATCTTTTTATGACTTCCAATTCTCTTTGAACTATCTTTGAAGCCATTTCGGGTGAATTTCCATTATCAACTTTATCCTCTATTGCGCGGACATAAGCATACATTTTTACGGTTCTATCCTGGACTTCCACTCCGAGACCAGGATATATCCCGATCAAACGAACCCCTATTCTGCCCGCCATCACTTCTTCATGATGGAAAATCCTCTCATTTGCCTGTTTCAAAATATCGTCCGGAGGCAATGGCCTATTACTATATAAATTTTCCAAGCTCATATTGCTATCGATTGATAGAATATCAGGGGGAATTTTACACTAAATCAGTATTTAATCAAAATAGGTTTACTTCCCATCCACTCCCGCCCGTCGCGCTCGATCAACTCCTCCGCCTCTTTCGGCCCCCGGCCATCGGCCGGATGGTCTGCCAGCACAGTATTCAAAAGAATGATACAATTCATATCGATGTTCATCATCCTGATCGCCCTGTTCTTTCTGTTGATTTCGCCTGTCCACGCCCAAACAACGGGCTTTTCCAAAACCATCGCTATCAATGCTTCTATTGTCAACTCTTCCTATCAAAACCTTGGTCCTTTCAATATCAGAGGCATGATGCTGACATCAGCCAACAACTCTGTCTATAGCCAACTGGAAAACATTAAAAACAGTGGTTTCCCGATTACTGATTTCTCCTTAGGCATTGGTTCCATCTCTTTCTTAAATAATCTGGATATTGCCAGGTTGAAAAATATCGGTGTGACTATATTATCTTACAACCCCGAAGGCGGGCATACTCCGGCAGCTGAATTTAAAGAGCGTTTTACTGATAGTGATAATAATCCGCTGGTGCAATTTGCCAAATGGGGAGAAAACAATGGCTTTAAAACTTTCTGGGCCCCCTTAAGAAATGATGCTGATTCTACTCCAGACAGTGTTATCAAAAGAATTTATGCAGCCGGTATGGATGGCCTCGGACTTCAGGAACAGCAGTTTATTGAAAAAAGCTGTCCTTCTGTTCGCACGGTTAAAGTTAAGGAAACCTTAAATCGGCACCGCCAACTTGCCGGCAAACCAATCGAAACTACAGTGCAGATTATGGCTAACCGTTGTTTGAGAGCTGATAATGTAAGTTGCGCAGATGCAATTGTTTACCCTTACCAGCATTGTCAGTTGTTTGTAAATAATATCAAAGATGAAATTAACGCTCTTGGCGTTTGGCCCTCTACTGATGATCTTAATTTTATCAAAACTCTGCGGTCGGATTCGCTGTTACCGACTGCATCCATAACTCCCACACCAACCTCTCCGACGATCACACCATCACCAACCGTAACTCCAACCGTAGTACCAATAACTGTCGTTGCTTGCAACAAGAAAAAATACGGCGATGCCGACTGCGACGGCAAGATATCCGGTATCGATTATTCCATTTGGCTAAACAGCCAATGTTATCCCCACCAGGGCAAGGTGTGTCTTGACCTGAGAGCAAATTTCAATCAAGATAAATATGTAGACGGATTGGATTTTGTGATATGGTTAAATAATAGAGGCAAAAATTAGCTTTCTAGCAATTCAGATTTCACCTAACCGTATTAACACTGCCTATCTTAATATTCCTCTTGAATCAGTATCCCGGCAGGTAGAATTAGTAGAATTAGGGACGGTCCTTGAATTTGGCTTTCTGACAGTCCGCAAATGAAGCAGTTTCCAATTATACCATCCACTTCCGCCCGTCGCGTCCTATCAGCTCTTCCGCCTCTTTCGGCCCCCGGGATCCGGCCGGATAAGGCTGCGGGCGTTTGACCGGCCGATATCAGCCTGTTGATTTCCTGCCTAATTGCAGGGACAAATTCAGGAAAAACTTTTTCAATTGACCGGCAGTCACCGCTTTTATCATTTTCGGGAGGATATTAATTTCTTTTACGGCAAATGCCAGATCGGAACTTAGAAGCCAGGGGTCAGTCTCCATATTAAATTTAACTCTGGCCCCTTCTATCAAATCCCAGATAGTGAATTCTTTTAAAAGAAAATATAAATCAGTTATATCTTTAGAGGTACTTCTTTGATGTATTGCGGCAAACTTATTGATAGCTATATCAAGAAGACTATCCACAGCAATTGACTTATAAATTAATCCTTTCTCAACTCGTTTAGGAGGATAATAGCCGAAATCAACTTTTAAAGTGGACCTATCCTTAAAGTAAAACATATAAAAATGGACAAACCCCTGCTGTCGGGATTTAAAAGTAAAACCCACCTCCTTAGCCATCCTGCTTATTTCTGACCTGACCTGTTGGCTGCTGAATTCTTTTTCGGAAAAAAAATCCAGGTCCTCTGAATAACGGTGTTTTAGGTAAAATTCAGAAAGGGCTGTTCCGCCTGTAAAATAAAAATTCGAACGGATGAAATCCGACTTTCTTATTTGATCGAAAATGAGTTTTTGCTCTGGTGTGAGGATCGACATTTGTTCCATATCAAAAGCTCCAATAAATGTCTCTGCGGTTCATAAAGGTCTAATCTGTCCCAGTATTTTTTGACGTCAGCCAGTTTTATTTTCTCTTTTCCCGGCCCGTAATTAATCATCCGTTCCAAAATCTTGATCCGGCCTTCTTCGGTCTTCTTCAACTCATTGATATCATAATCCCAGATATAAACCATATGCCTCTATTATACCACCCACTTTCTCCCATCTCTCTCAATCAGATCAAAAGATTCCTTCGGCCCCCATGAACCGGCCGCATAATTGGGAAAACCGGGCTTACCCTGATTCTCCCACATCTTTATGATGCTGGTGATATATTCCCAAGTGGCCGCAAAACCCCGGGCTGTGGCAAACAAAGTTTGGTCGGCCATCATTGTATCCATAAGTATTTTTTCATAAGAATCCGCGATTTCCCTGTGAAATGACGTTGAGTATGAAAAGTCCATATCAACCGGTTTGATTTCATAAGACAGGCCGGGGATTTTGGCCAAAAACCTCAAGGATATGCCTTCTTTCGGCTGAACCTGGATGGTTATGGCATTGGCTCCCCCTTCCGGTAATTTAAACTGGCTGAAAAATTGAGATTGGCGGTTTTTGAGCTGGATATCGATTCGGGTAACATCTTTGACCAAACGCTTGCCTGTCCTTAAATAGAAAGGTACTCCTTTCCAGCGTTCATTGTCGATAAACAGCTTAAAAGCCACATATGTCTCCGTCAGCGAATCGGGCAAAACATCTTTTTCTTCCCTGTATCCGACTGTCTCTTTTCCCCCCAATACTCCCCGTCCGTATTGTCCCCTGACTATATAATCAGGATTGTCAGCACCTCTGATTTTTTTCAAAACCTCAACGCGCATTTCCCTGATATCCGCCGCTATCATACTTTTGGGTTCCTCCATGGTTATATATGCCAGAATAGCCATCAGATGGTTTTGTGCTACATCCTTCAAAGCGCCGACTCCCTCATAGAATTTGCCCCGTCTGCCCACACCTTCGCTTTCGGCCAAAGTTATCTGCACATGGTCGATAAAATCCTTATTCCACAAATATTCCATCAGATTAGCAAAACGGAATGCCATGATGTTCTGGATTGTTTCTTTAGCCAGGTAATGGTCAATGCGGTAAATCTGCCTTTCCTCAAATGTCTTAGCCAGTTGTTCCTCGAGCTGTTTAGCCTGATTAAGATCCTTGCCGAAAGGTTTTTCGATTAAAATCCTCGTCCATCTGCTGCTCCCTTGGCCGCAGCCTTCGGCTAACTTGGTCGTATTGAGATAGGCAAGGATGGTTGCGTAATTTTGTGGCGGTGTGGCCAGGTAAAAAAAACGGGTGATGCAGGCTCCGATTTCTTTATCAAACTGGGAAAGCCGCCCGATCAGGCTGTTATAAGTGGCTTCATCTTCAAACATACCCTGCTGGTAAAAAACGTTCTTGGCTAATTTTTTCCAGATTCCCTCTTTAATTTCTCCGCTTCGGGAAAATTTTATCACAGCCTCTTTCATCATCTGGCGGAATTCCTCATCGGAAAATTGCCGCCTGGCCACACCCACGATAAAAAAGCGGTCGGGCAAAATGCCCTGGTCGAGAAGGTTATAAAGGGCCGGCATCAATTTCCTGGCCGTCAAATCACCGGTGGCGCCGAAAATGACCATGACAAAGGGGGATATAGTCTTGTATCCCCCAAAAGGGGAAATCATTTCCTGCATAACGATTAATATACCAGATATTCATTCTCTCTCCAATGAGCTCGACGATCCGGGATCGTCGTAGGTATGACGATCCGGGAAAATTTGCATTTTTTGGGAGAGGAATTAATTCTGGAAATTCTGAAACAGCGGAATGTTCAGGCCGGTATTTTCCAAAAAAGGAATCTTCCCGATAATCTCATAATATTTGTCCAAAAACAGGCTGTATTTGCCGGCTATCAAAACCGCGCCGAAAGCAATCAGTACCAATCCTGCCAGTTGTGACAGACGGTGAAGAAAGTTTCTGTGGCTGCGGATGAAGTCATAAACGCGGTGGAAAAAAAGTCCTCCCAGGATAAACGGGAAAGAAACTCCCAGTGAATAAACAAATAATAGGCTCATTCCCTCAAAGACTGTCTTGGAGTTTGAGGAAAGCAAAAGAACCGAGGCCAGGATCGGCCCGATGCAGGGTATCCAGCAGAGGGCACTGGCAATTCCGGCGATCGTGGCTGACAGATAGCCCAACTTAGCCAGTCTCCTTTGGACCACCCAGGCATAATCGAATTCCAGGGAGGGGATCTTTATCCTGCCCAACTGCATCAGGCCCAAAATCACCATCAGACCTCCGCTGATTTTGAGAAGCAAAGGCAATTGATTTTTAAGAAAAAGCCCGATAAAGGAACCACTTGCCCCAAGGAGGGTAAACACTATGGCAAATCCGGCGGCGAAAAATATGGCGGATATAAAGACACGCTTGCGTGCCGCAAAATCTTCCAAGCCGTAAAGATCGGCAAAAGTATAGCCGGTGATGATGGAAAAATATGAGGGAAACAAGGGGATCAGGCAGGGAGCCAGGAAAGAAATCAGGCCAGCCAGGAAAATTCCCCAGTATTTAAGCGCATTTACGGAAAATACTTTAAAAAAAGGCGTTGACTTCTCTTTCAATTGCCGGATATTTATGGGGGCCGGGGACTCTTCCTTACAGCCTGCCAGCTCGGATAGTTTAGGAAGCGGTATCGCTCCTTTATATTGCTTGCCGCTTACATCTTCCCAGGTTGGGTAAGCTGTAATTCCTTTGCTGTCGCACACAGCCCTGCTTTCATCATTTAAATCGCATTCCACATACGGCACTTGGGCAAAACTTTCACCGAAATATGACTTTTCCAAAGCGCAGGCACTGCAGCCTCCCCGTCCGTACATGGTGAAATTTTTCTCGGAAAGGCACTGCGCCAGCTTCCCCGGTTCCACCGGAGTTTCCGTCTGGGCCTTAACCGTTGAAGGAATCAAAATAAATAAAGCGGAAATCAAAGAAACTAATAAGCGCATGAATCAATAATAAAGACAAATCACACTGTTATGCAAATTAAAGGTTTTTGTATTATTGGGAAGAGTTCCGCTTATAAAGCTTTGCCCTTGAAGGTGAAAAATTCGAGGATACGCTGGAATAAAGACAATAAATTACTGCTATTAGTTTGTCCTGAGGTCTCCGCAGTTGATGACGGTACCGGGGAGGCTGGCGGCGAGGGTGTCATTGATATACAGGTAAAAAACCATACATTTTTTGACTTATTCGTATATTCTCCGCAAACAGTGTTTCCATTACATACATATTCCAACCATCCCAAGCTTCCATCTTCTTGCTTAACGCAAAGAGCAGCACTCTTATTGTCATTAATGCATCCAGTTGTATTTACAGGAGAACATGGTTTTAGTGTTGGGACAGCCGGAGTAGGAGTCGAAATGACAACACAGGGATCAGGATTTTTTTCAGTTATTTTTTCGAAATGCGGGAAATTCACCAGTCTGCCTTCATTAGCGTCGCAACATTTATAGCCGGCGTTCTCTTTATGCCGCCCTACACACACTGAAGAATGCTGAACCCAGCAACTGTCGGCATCAAAACATTCCTTTTCGTTTTTAGGAACTCCGGGAGTAGGGGTGGATCCGCATGTACTTCCCTTTTCGAAATGCGGATAATTCCTTCCTCCTTCAATGGAAGGGCAACAAATATAACCGCTATTTGTCTCTTTTATACCTACACAAAAAGAAGATTTGGCAACCCAACAGCCGTTGCAATGGTCAGGGTCTTTAGCCCGGGTCGGTGTCGCTTTTGGCGTTATATTATCAGCTGGTGGTGTCGGAGATGGTGGACTGCCGCAATCGGCACTAATTAAACACTCATCAAAATCAGGATTGCATAATCCCGCCCGATCAACACATCTCTTTTGAGTGTTGCAGTATTTACAGCCTACCCGTTGCTGGGCATATTTTTGCACATCCTGATTCTGTTGAACCAGAATTGATCCGCTGGCTAGACCCACCAGCAGCACCATTAATAGAGCCAGCTCTATTCCGACAAATCCCCAAGTCTGCTTGAACTTGACTTTTAAAAGATCGGGCATGTAAAAAATTCCTTACTTTAACCATATAATTTATTCTCAATACTGTCAATTCAATCTGATCGTCCTCAATAGTGGAAAGTTAGAAGACAATTATTATGGATGGACAACTGTTTTTCTCCTCAAATTGCTGATTTTGAGCTCAATATCCACAACTGTGGACAGGCGGTTTAGCCAAAGATTTAACTTAGTTAAAAAAGTTGCCCAAGTTCTACCTGAGGGGGAAATCCGGGCAAGAAAGATCGATCAATTCCTCTTTGACTTATGTGGTCTAAAATTTCCGCTACAGCAGTCAGACCTGCCTGATAACCGATTTGGACATCGTTAGGATCAAAAAAAGCAGCATTGAAGAGGGGATGACCATTTTTTCTGCGCGGAGTAATTCTGACATCAGGACTATTTAAAGGGAAAATACTGCTTCCTGTTATACGGACACTGACTAACAAAGCTTTAGGAAACAAAGCTCTGGCGATATCTACCGGTTCATCTACTGGTGGAAATACCATTCCATCCCTGTAATAACCTTTACCTATTTTGACAGATGGAATAATTCCCGGTACAGCGCTGGATGCTTGAACTATTCTGCCCAAAGGCGCTTCAAGTTCATCTGTGAATATTTTTACAGTTGGCCGGCGAAGACTGGTAATATCGGTAGCTGTAATAATGAAGGGAATTGGTGTTACTGTTTCTTCATTTTCAGCCTGAATGGCTCTCCTGTTTTTTTCGATAAAAGATTCCAGCAAAGAAAAATTAACCATACCGCCAGCAGTCGGGTTGCCTATTCTGGCCAAATCTCTCCATCTGACGGAAATACCTATTATGACAGCATGAAGGATGGCGTTATAAGATTGTGCTTCGGAATAAATAACAGTTCCGATGGCTCCGGCACTGTTACCCACCACCGCATGAACCGGAATTCCGGCTTCCCGCATGGCCACCAGTACTCCAATATGCATGAGAGCTAACGCTCCACCTCCGGAAAGAACATGAACAACAGCTTTTTCTCCCAGGTCAATTACCTGCAAAAGTCTGTCAGTAAGGCGTCTTTCTTCCCGCATAGTTGCCAATTCAAGGAGAAATTGCTGATATTCCTTAAAAAGAAATCGACTAAGAGGTCCTCTTCTTTCTGTCATATGTAATATGATTTACCATCATATAATACAATTAAGTTATGGGAATTACACAGTTGGTGTCGTAACACTGGAGAGTTTAGGTCTTGTTCTTGATCCGATACGAAGACTATTAAAGCCTCTACCAATGCTCCTACAGCTGACCAGTATACAACTTGACAACTTGATCGTACTCAGCCTAATTTGGGTGTATAGTGAAATTATGAGATCCTTGGAGAAGAGAAGACTGAAGCTTCAGATCAAGGATATTCTTACCTCTGTATTGGCTGGTATTCTCATCTTCTCTGTTCTGACCAATATATATTTCCTCTTTCAAAATTCCCGTCGCAACAGGGTGACAAAGGTTATTGACGGTGATTCTTTTGAAACCTTTGACGGCCGCAGGATCAGATTGCTGGGAGTAGCTGCACCGGAATTGGTCAATTGTATGGGACCGCAAGCTAAAGACATGCTCAAAATTCTGCTTGAGGGTAAAAGCGTCAGATTAAAAGATACGCTAAAAGACGACTATGGCCGTCTGCTGGCTAATGTTTTTGCCGGATCAAGATTTATAAATAAGGAAATCATCGCCAGCGGTTTAGGCAAGTATGTTTCCGCTAAAAACAGATATCATCTTGAACTGCAGAAAGCCTATTCTGATGCCAAAATTAATAATTTAGGCATCTTTTCTCCCCTTTGCCGTTCCCTTCAGCCGGAAAACGATTGTCTTATCAAAGGCAATATCAGAGGAGCGCAAAAAATTTACCACCTGCCCGGCTGTTTGAATTATGACCAGGTCATTATTGATCGAAGCTACGGCGACAGCTGGTTCTGCAGCGAAGAAGAGGCGCAGAATTCAGGTTTTACCCGCTCCGAAAACTGCACAGAATAGAAAACTTCCATTTTACGGTTTGGACTTCGCTTGACATATTAAGTCATATAGTCAAGAATGAAATTATGATCATCAAGAGGCTTTTTACGGCCTTGATTTTGCTGTTGATTGTTTTCAATTATTTATCCAAGGTTAAAGCTCAGGATACCTTCGGCCCGATCTGCGATGACATTACCGTCACTTGTGTACCTACGGCAACTCCGACTGTGACCCCAACCCTGGCTCCCGGAGCCCCTTCAAGCACACCGATCCCTACCGCTATTCCGGTTACCGTAACCGTTGCAGCCAGCCTGACTCCGGTCGGCCAGGGCGGAGTGGATGAACCTCCGCCCGAAGAGCTCCTGCGGGCAGGCATCAGCGACTATCAGAATCTCTTTATATTACTGGCCGCTCTTTTAGTCTCTGTAGGCTTATTCGGCAAGCTCCTGCCACAGGTAATCAGAAAATAATGATCGCGAAGCTTAAGAAAAACAGCAAAAAAATTTACCGCTTTCTGGACCATAAATCCATCGGCAGTCCCCTTATTTTCTTCCTGATGCTTCTCATTTTGCCCATAACTGTTTTAGGAGTACAGCAAACCGTAAAATACCTCTCCCGTGCCGCGGGTACGGCAGAGGTGGCTTTTGCTCCAACTACCATCAATCTGCCGCCGGACGCCGCCATCAAGATAAATATCAACGGCAATGGCGCAGCGGTTGCTTTTGCCCGGGTCGTTTTCACCTTCGACAAAAGCAAAGTGAAATTAACCAGCGAAATTACTCCATCCGCTAGCCTCTCGACCGTTGTCGAAAAAACGACTATGGCCTCTGCCAATACGACCGGCCAGGCTGTCATTGTCCTGGCCGCCAGCCCATCTGACACCCAACCTAGCGCTAACTTTGAATTGGCATCATTTAATATCGGCGCCCTTTCCGCCAATCCTGCCTCCGCTTTGCAATTTGTCCCCGCCGATATACAGATTGTTGAAGGCAGTGGTACTAAAATGACCATAAATCCCGTCAATGCCCAAATTAACGGTGGAGGTGGCGGCGGTACTAATCCCACTAATACACCGCCTGTTACCAGTGCACCGACAAACCCTCCTGTTTCGGGCGCTGTTTCTTTTGCCTTCAATCCTTCCTCCGCTAATTTGCCCCCTGACGGCACTTTTAAAATAATGCTCAACGCCGCTAGCAAAAAGATTGTTTTCGTCAGGACAGTTGTAACCTTTGATCAATCAAAAGTTAACTTAGCCTCGGAAATCACTCCCAATCCTGTCCTGGCCACCGTTGTCGAAAAAACTACTATGGCAGCCGCCAACGCGAGCGGCCGGGCAGTTATCGTTTTAGCTGCTGCTCCTTCAAGTACCTTACCCACAGGTAATTTCGAATTTGCCGCGCTTAGTTTTACCGCTCAAACCACTTCCCCTGGCAATGTAACGGTAAATTTTGATTCCAATGATATGCAGGTAGTCGATGATACGACAATTCCCCTGTCTTTCTCCGTTACCCCTTTGGTCTTAAGTATAAATGGCGCTTCTCCCCCTCCCGGCGGCGGGGGCGGCGGCAATCCGCAAGCCTGCCAAAACCGGGGTTCAATCGAGTGCTACAATCAGTGGAAAGAGGAATACTTGGGCACTTTAACTAGCAAAGTGGCTGACTTAAATTCAGATGGAATTGTCGATCTGGGCGATTTCGAATTCTGGCGGAGAAGCGCCTACCCCTGACCCGTACACTCCAGGAGTGTCCTAGCTTGACACACCTGGTATAATCAATTTATGCCTAAAAGAAAAATTCCTCTTGTCAATCAGGAAATTTACCACGTTTTTAATCGCAGCGTTGCCAAACAACCTATTTTTCATAATAAGAAAGAAAATGAGACTTTTTTGAGCCTTCTTGAATATTATAGATTTCCAAATCCGCCGTTACGCTTCTCACACTATCAACGGTTAAATACCCAGGACAAAACTAAATTATTAAGGGGATTATATAAAAAAAATAAGCACCTGGTAGAAATTTACTCATTTTCAATAATGCCAAACCATTATCACTTGCTTCTTAAACAGTCTTTAAATTCAGGCATAATGAACTTCATTCGTCTCATCCAAAATAGTTATGCAAGATTTCTAAACCTCAGATACAAAAGATCTGGCTCCCTTTTTCAATCCCCTTTTAAAGCGGTCAGATTGGAAACCGACGAACAGTTTATACATGTCGCCCGTTATATTCATCTCAATCCTTTGACATCATTTGTTATCCGTGACTTCAATGATCTGAAATCCTATCAATGGAATTCATACCTCGATTATCTTTCCTTTACCCCAAGAAAATTTATCAATACTTCTTTTCTTATGAATTATTTCAAAAATATAGAAAAATTCGAAGAATTCACCAAAGACAATCTCGATTATCAAAGAAAATTAGAAAAATTAAAACATCTCATAATAGAGTAAATCTCTACCAATCTCTGTCTGATTTTGCCTAATAAATGCTGTGTCTGCTTAACGTGATATACTTGAAATCAAAAGAATGGACAAATTTCAAAAAATTCTTGTCACCGGATTTAATAAATCCGGACTTGATAAAGACTCCTGGGACCAAATTAAAAAATTTACCAGAGGCCTTATCTTTGAACCTGCAGCCGACGTTGATTGCCTTTTCTCCCGATTTAACAGAATTGACAAAAAAATAATTGACAGTTTTCCCAAACTAAAATACATTGGACTTCTTGCAACCGGAACGGGAACAGTTGATTTGGAATATGCCAAAAAGAAAAAAGTAACTGTTTGTAACGTTCCCGGTTATGCTACGGAATCAGTTGCCGAATGGGTTTTTGCACTGATTCTTGAACATCTTCACGATCTGGAAAAAGCCAAACAAGTTGCTCATAAAGGAGATTTTTCTGGGGATGGTTTTACCACCAGCGAAATTCTCGGTAAAAAATTTGGAATCATCGGCCTGGGAAGAATTGGGTTCCGGGTGGCCCAAATTGCACAAGGGTTCGGTGCCCAAGTTACCTATTGGTCCAGACACCGAAAAGACAAAGCTGAGAAAACAGGACTTAAATATGAATCAATTGACAATTTGATCAGAACCAGCGACTTTATCTCTCTTCATACGTTAACCACCAAGGAAACTGAAAATATTCTCGATGAAAAAAAGATTAACTCGCTCAAAGCCGGTGCCATAATTATTAATGTATCGGGCATGGAGCAGGTTAATATCCAAGCCCTGATGAAACGGCTAAGCAAAGGTGATATCACTTTTATCTTTGACCATCCTGACGAAATGAAAAAAGAAAACGTAAAAAAATTAGCAAAATTTTCTAATTGTCTAATTTATCCTCCTATCGGTTTCGTCTCGGCAGAAGCACGGATCAATAAACAAGCTATTTTTGTATCCAACTTAGAAAATTTTCTCAAGGGGAAACCAACAAATAAAGTAAATTGATATATTTCTCCCTCCTCCCCAATCTTTGCCTCTTTAAGCCATAAAGAAAATCCTACAGGATTTAATTTTTCCTCTTGTATTTTGACTGCTGAATCTTTAGTATATTCATAAATGACCGATACAGCCCAGCCTCCAGTTGATGCCAAAAAAACAGCGCCGCCTGTCAAAATTCCTCAAAAGCATCCTCTTTATTTCTATTTGCTCTTAATAATCGTCCCCCTATTGCTGCTTGTGTCCTTCACCCCTCTCAAAAACCTCTTATCACCCAAAGCTTCAAACAATATTAAGTTGTCTTTTGATCCTGAAAAAATAGCCCTGAATGCAAATCAGCAGTCGATTGTTAAAATTATGGCTGACAGCGGTTCAAAAGAAGTAGCTTTTATCCGTCTCGCCTTAATCTTTGATCCAAAAACGGTAAATCTGAAAGACAAAATTGTCCCGAATCCGCTTTTAAATACGGTTATCGACAGCACGCCTGTCGATGAGGCTAATGCTTCAGGCAAAGCTCTCCTGGTTATCGCAGCCTCCCCGGAATCCAAAAGGCCGTCAGGCAAATTTGAAATTGCCGCTCTGACACTGACAGGCAAAACAGCCGGTAAATCCGCTTTGACTTTTGATGCTTCAGACATGCAGATTGCCTCCGGTGATGCCCTGGAGATGGAATTCCGGTCTACCCCAGCCAAAATTACAGTCAGTCTATAATCTTGTCTTTACAAACACTTCTTATCCTTTCTTGCTTTCTCTCCTCCCGTTCTGTCATACTCTATATAATTCATGAAAATAAAGTACTTTGTAATATTTGTAATAATTTTATTTTCAGTTTATCCAACTCCCAAAATTATCGCTGTCCTGCCCGGCGATGCCAACGGGGACGGCAAGGTTGACGGACCTGATTACGTCATCTGGCTCAACCATTATAATCAGTCAGCCACGGGAGCAGCCAACGGCGATTTTGACGGTAACGGGTTTGTGGACGGGCAGGATTACGTTATCTGGCTTAATAATTACGGGTCAACTGATCCCGCTAACAAAACACCAACCCCGACAAAACCTACGGGAAATCAGCCTTACCGTGCCTTCTCCGCTGACAGCTATTGGAACACTCCTTTCCCGCCCAATGCTCCAATTGATCCCAACAATACTAAATATATTGCTGACAGTCAGAATTCCTCACACACCCAAAACTTTTTGCAGTTTACCGCCGCTCCCGGAACCGGTCAGGCCTTCGGCCAGCCTATCTATTGGGCCAAGGCTTCCGATAAGCTCTATTCCATTACTGATGGCAGCAGAAATGTTTCTGTTCACATTCCGGCAAATGCCCGGCCGGCAACCGGCAGCGACGGGCAGATCACTATTTACGACCAATCAACTGATCAGGTCGTTGGCATGTCCGGAGCAAGTTACAACAGCTCCTCTGACTCATGGACAGTAGGCGGTTCCATTGACCGTTATATTTTGAGTTCCAACGGCCTTGATACCAAAGCCTCCGGCTCCAACGATTCCCGAAATACCGGTCACCGGGGAACAACATCCGCTGTTCGGGCAGTCCGCATTGACGAAGTGCAAAATGGCGTTATCAACCACCGTCTTGCCTGTTTCTGGTGGGCAACAGGAGTACAAACTGTCAATCATTATTGGCCGATGGTCGGCGATGAAGGAGCCAAAGGCGGTATTGTGCCCGAAGGCATTGTTATCAGAATTAAACCAAGCATTAATCTGGCCAGTAAGGGACTGAGCAAACCGGCTCTTGTTATTGCCAAAGCTCTTCAGGACTACGGCTGCCTGATTACTGACAATTCAGGTTCAGGTAACAGGCTTAAACTGGAAATAAACGAAGCCGAATGGCAAAAAATCGGCCTGACTTACAATGCTCTTTCTCCCCTGCCCTGGTCCGACTGGGAATTTGTCAAAGGCGGTTACCAGCCCTAATCTATGATAAAAATGTTCTTAACTCTTTTAATCTCTCCCATTCTTTTCCTCATAAACCCTACCCCTTCTCTTGCCCAATCCTATCCTCCTGATTTTTCTCTTAAATTTTGGCTACTGTCTGTTTAAAGATTTTACCTCGTGTTACTATTAAATTATTGAGATTATCTCAAGTCTGACATGACGGAACTTTCAGTTAGTGATATTCCAAGAAGAAAACCGATATTAGATATTGAATCTTCTGCCAATTTTCCTAAAGAAACTATTATTCATCAATGGCAATTAATGACCGAACTGATAAAGAGGGAAATCCAAGCTAATCCAGATTCGCGCCAAGCAGTTTTATCCTTTATAGCTGCTCCAGTTTCCGAATCTTTAGCAAATCAGGTAGTCACTGCTGCTGCCGATGTATCAGAACATGTAAGTAAACTGCAGGACAGATTCAAGCAATCTTTAGGCCGTTATTTATCCTTACCGGCAGTTCCGGATGAATTAATTACACCCGACATACGAAGTGCACCTGCCTATGGTGATCCGGAAAGCTATATAGCTTCACTGGAAAAATATTCACCTGAAAGTTTTCAAAAAGCAATCCGTCAGGCAATTAACTCAGGTCGATATTTACCAGGTATCACCGGTGAAGAGAGAAAATTGATAGCTACCCGTTATCAGATGGGGAGGGATTGTAAAATTTTATCTTTAGCAGCTGAACTTTTAGGTATTTCTCCTTTGGAATTAAAAGATACGGAAACACCATTACCCAGTGGCACCAGAATTTATATTGATTTACAGGCAACTTTGGATCACAAAATATTAATTAATCCTCTAAATTGGGTAAAAAGAAGAATGATTAAAGATAGGGTTTTTGAAGTTGATATTGCCGGGAAGCAGTTCATACTTAAAGAAATGAAAACTCCTAGACATACTGATACTCACGAATACGGTTTCAGACAGGGCTTGTCATCCGGTGAAGAATTCAAAACTGCCGCTTTTTTTCAAGAACACGGCAGATCTGATAAGGAAGGAATTGTCGTCAATTGGGAAAAACCATTAGCCTATGTCGTTTTCCCAGACGGTTATCAGTTCACTATTTTTGCCCATGAAAAAGGTTTAATGAATGATGAGGAAACAGGTAGACTGTTAACTCAAGCCCTGCATGCCAAAAAAGCGGACTTTCAGGAAGAATATAACAGAATAGCACAGAGAGTTAAAGATTTAAAACAGTTAGTCGGCAATTATTATCCTGAATTAGAAGAGAACTTATCATTTGAGGCATTTGCCCGAATTAAAGCAGATTATTGGATTCAACAAGCCAGAAATGCGCTTTCGGCAATGATTACTCAACAGAACTACGGTAATTATGATTTGGATGGTTATGCTTTTAAAATTCATAATGTTGAAACCGGTCTAAAAGTTGAGATTTTGGGAATAGATTTTGAAAATTTTTATAAAATTGACCCATCCCTAGCTCAAGAAATAACAAATAGAAGAATGGAATTTGAACTTGAGAAAATTCAGAAAAACTTATTATTGATGCCTGATTGGGATGATAATCAACCGGTAAGTAAAATAGAAAGGGCTGGACATCTGGCTCTATTTGAAGAACAATTTAAAATAAATCTATTATCTATTAATCTACCACCCAACAACTAACTTAAGTAACTTATTCTCTTCTTATTTCGTTTGACCTAGGCTACCTAGGCTATTTAAGTAACTTAATTGGCCTGCTTCTGCTATATTAGTTATATGCGCTTTATTTTCAATTTGCTCATTGTTCTTTTTGTTTCTTTCTCCCTGATTCTCCTTACTTCTCCTGCCTCCGCCATCCTGCCCGGAGACGCCAACGGAGACGGTTTGGTTGACGGACCTGATTACGTCATCTGGCTCAACCATTACAATCAGTCAGCCACAGGAGCAGCCAACGGAGATTTTGACAATTCCGGCAAAGTTGACGGTCTTGATTATGTTTTGTGGCTCAACAGTTACGGCAAGATAGAACCGAAAACTTCCTGTCTTTCCCGACCCGGTCCTATGGTTACCGTCTCAGGCAATCAGACAGTGCGCTATGACACACGGGGTAATCCCCTGGCCGCTGATACAAAAATTGATGCCCGGACCGCGGTTTGGACTGCCAATTGGCCGGTACAGGATAGTTTCAATTACCCGATACTTCTTGCCGGCGGTCCGAACTTGTGTTTTTCCGGTGGCCTTATTCAGGGCAGTTATCCTGATCAAATCAGTACCGATCCCAATACCACTTGGGAATATATGCATGGTACAACTGCTATAAAAAGCAATGGCAAAAACGCCGCTATCGAGAACACCCGTATCGATAATTACGGTGACGCTATCGACTTAAGTGTAAATAGCGAAAATTTTATTATTAAAAGTGTCTATTTAAGCACCATCCGCGACGACTGCGTGCAAAACGACTGGCTTTATAGCGGTCTTATAGAAGACTCCCTGTTCGACGGCTGTTACTCGGCATTCAGTGCCCGGACATATTCCGGTCAAAGTCCGCCGGCTGATGGTACCGATAATATTTGGACGATAAAAAATTCGCTTATCAGGCTCCAAGCTACCTGGGGTGTCTATAAAAACCGCGGTTTAATTCCCGGCCATGACGGCTTTTTTAAATGGGACAGCCTTGGCATTTCACCCCGGCTTGCACTTCACGATAACATCTTCCGGGTAGATCAGGAAGCCAACAATGTAGGTTTGGAACTGCCCCAGGGTAAATTGGCAAACTGTTCCAATAATACTCTGGTCTGGCTTGGATCTGGTCCGTTTCCGGCAACACTTCCCGAGATCTTCAACGGACAACCCTGTTTCACTATAACCAACGATAAATCCGTCTGGGACAAAGCAGTCTCTGACTGGAAATCCCGCCACAGCTATTGAATTATAGGGACGGTCCTTTGATTTCGCGTCCCAACGGTCCGCAGATTAAACAGTTTTTAAGCTCTTTCTTCTCAAATATTTCTTTTGGGAAAGCGTATTGAAAACAGAAGTTCCGGCAATATCCCTATCAAAAGCATAATCTTTCTTTAGATCATCAACTATCTTTACTCCTTGATACAAGAATTGATGATACTCGCTTTTATTCATACGACAAAAATTCAGCATTTCTTCTAGTTCTCTATCATCAATTACTCTTACTCTTGGCCTATTATAAAGCTCCATATAACTGCTCCAGGGATAATCGATAAGATTTTTCACCAATCCTGCCTCAATCGGATTAAGTAAAATATATCTGGAAGCGCCTAAAAAATATGTTTCTTTATCACACAATTTACTCTTAAATCTGTTTTGAAACAAAATCCCTATTCTCTCGTATTTTCGGTTAAAGTACATCGAATAGCTGGTTAAGAGAGACGTCATTATTTGTGATATGGAATTTTTCCTTGTCTGAATTAATAGATGGAAATGATTCGGCATTAATACATAAGCGTAAATTGAATGATCAAACTCTTTATCTTTTTTAAGTATTACCAATCTTTTTAGGAAAGTGACATAATCTTGATTGTCAATAAATATCTTCTGCTTATTTAAACCGCGGTTGAAAATATGAAAAAAGGCATTCTCAAAAGAAATTCTCGCTCCGCGGGGCATCTTGTAATAATCATACCATATTGGGGACGGTCCTTTGATTCATTGTCCCAACGCCCCGGAAATTAAATACTTTGAAGATTAAGGGGAAATTTCTGAAATCACATATCACCTCGTTTGGACTGTAGCAAGACTGAATATCTAATATATCCTAAAAAGCCTCTATCGAATGCATTCCTAGATAGAGGATTTGAGGGGTTATGTGATAAATATATCTGATAAAGTTTTCTAGGTCTAATCCCATAGAAAAAATAATCCCTGGCAATAATCATATAAGTCACCTTATCGATTCGTTTTTCTTTTCGCTTAGCGGAATAAAAATCATAAGCTTTTTTTATATATTCCATCCATTGGCCAAATGTTTTTTCATCATGAATTTTAAGGTGCGGCAGGCTGAACCGCTCTTTTTGCCGAAGTTCCAACTCAACTTTTTCTAAATATTCCGCTGTGCTTTTAAGAAAATCGGTCGATTGTGTCAACCGGCCATTAAACGGTAATCTGTCTTCATGAAAACAAATTTTACTTTCAGCAGAAATCCCTGTCAGAGGAGCATTCGGAGATGCTTCACGAGCTCCCGGATAATGAATGACTTGCATATTGGATTCCGTTTGCCAGCCTTGACCTAAGTTTACATAAACAGGAATTAACGATATTTTAGATCTGTCAATTTTCATAATCGCCGTAATACCTTCGACAACACTCGGAACGCCTATATAACCGCCTGATATATGAACTAATGAATACTGTCTTTTAAGAGTTGACAGGAGGCTGGTCATTGCTTTGACCTGATCCTCAGGCGATAAATGAGGAATTATGGAATTGGTTGCAATAGCTACCGTTGGTCGTATCAGTTCGATTTTGCTTATTGCCTCTTTTGGCAAAGGTTCGGAAATATCAGCCTGAATGTGATAGTCATTATAATTAGGATCTAATATTGAAGTTTCCAACCGCATTTCTTCAGAAGTTAATATTTTATGATTTTTTGAAAGAACTGATTTTCCATCGGTTGTAGTAGTAAACTGGTATAGTTCGTTATCTTTGGACAGTTCAGCTAATGACTGGGCATCAATACTTATATGTCCGTCACCTAAACGTACCTCGACTGTTAATTTTTCCCTAAGCCCGGCAACCAGTGCAGCGGTTTGAACCATTCCTGAACCGAAATTAATAATACTATTTTCAACATTATTTTCCCCAAAGCCAGGTTCAAGCAGCGGGGCCAATTCCGCTATTTGATCTATCAGATTGGCATTTCGGCCAAAACCGGTGGTCTGCACTTTATTAGTATAACGGCTGATTTTTTTCCCGATTTGCTCAATTTCCCATTGTTCCATCAAACCTTCCTCTCCTAGATTATGAAAAATATCCAGTAATCTGAAATAAGAAAAACCTTTAAATTGAGGAGAATAAATTTGGACCGGTGGAACATTATATGATGCCTTAATTAAGTTTATGGCACCCAGATAAAGCATTTCTTCGTAAAAAAATTTAGACTCTTTCATAAGCCTCAACCAACCGGCAGCTTTTGCAGGATCACCGTAGACCGGTAAATGAGCTTCATCAATATATATTAATGCTTGGCTTATCCACCGCTCGATATATCTTCTAAATTGTAAACGCCAGGACGGTTCTTCAATCCTGTTAAGGAAATAATTAGCTTTATTTAATTTTATTCGTCGGTCAATTTTGTGATACCTTTCCTCGGTATCTCTTTCACTTGCCATGACAGTTCTATCAATTACTGCTATTCGACGCTCGGGTTTTGCAATCAACTCATCCCGGAAAGAATCAGTATTTATATCGTGCTTCTTATAAAGTTCTTCTAGAAAAATCCCAGTCAATGGATGCAGGCGTTCTTCCCTGGTTATGCCAAAGAGTGTCGCCAACCGTTTTGCCTGCTGGTCGATTCTGGCCGGTTTTTTGAGTTCTTCAAGACCGGCGGTAACCACGGGACCGAAATCATCTATTTCCACTCCCTTATTACTTAACATTTCAACTATTATTGATATATCTATAGGTTTTATTTCAGGAACAATTAACCACATGTCAGCAGCTGTTGATGATTGATCAAATGAAGGAAATTCTCTTTCGTCCATACGATTATTATTCTAAATTTAAAGTATTATACTATAGGTATAATTATTATCAATAATAATCGGTATTGATAATTAAAAATATATTAGTATATTAGTATATTAGGGACGGTCCTTTGATATCGCATCATGAAGCCCCGCACCTGTGATAAGCTCCGTCGAATCAGAGTAAACAGTTTACATTTAGACTCATTTCTTGCTTTTTCCTTTCCCTCTCTGTCATACTCAATATTATTTATGATAAAAAAATATCTTATATTATTTATATTTATTCTTCTTTTTCATTTACTAACTGCCAAAGTATCTGCCATCCTGCCTGCCGATGCTAATGGAGACGGCATGGTTGACGGAGTAGATTATGTTATCTGGTTAAGAAATTACAATCAATCAACTACTAACGGCCAGTTTTCCGGTGATTTCGACGGTGACAATTTTGTCGACGGCCGGGACTATGTCATCTGGCTAAATGCTTACGGCTCGACCGAACCGGATATCCCCACTGCCACTTCCTCCCCTCCTCTGGAACCGACTTTGACTTCTACCCCCGTTACTCCGCCTGTCGGTCAGTCTTTAGGCATTTGGATCTCTCCAAACGAAATTGCCAAACTTCCCGCATCCGGCTCTGCCTGGAGTAATCTTCAGTCGGATGCCGATTCCAACTTCGGCTCCCCCAATCTGGCTGATCAGGATACCAGACACAACATCAGAACCATGGCTGCCGCCCTTGTTTATGCCCGTATGGGACAGGAAAGTTATCGCAGTAAAGCCGCCAATGCCATTAAATCAGCCATGGGGACAGAAACTGCTGCCCGTAGTCTGGCCATCGGCCGTAATTTAGCCGCTTATGTCATCGCTGCCGACCTTATTGATCTGAAAAACTACCGCCCCTCGGATGATGCACAATTCCGTTCCTGGCTGAGTTCTATGCGTACCCGGGATTTTGACGGCCGGACGCTTATAAGCTGTCATGAGGATAGACCCAATAATTGGGGCACAATGTGCGGCGCCAGCAGAATCGCCGCAGATCTTTACTTAAATGATAATGCGGATCTTCAAAAAGCAGTTCAGGTCTTCCAAGGCTACCTCGGCAACCGCTCGTCATATGCCGGCTTCAAATTTGCCACCGATGCCTTCAGTTTTATGTGCGATACCAGCAGTCCCAGGCCGATCAACCCTCCAGGCTGTATCAAAGATGGGCATGATCTTTCCGGAGCTCCGGTTGACGATATCCAAAGAGCCGGTCCTTATAAATGGCTGCCAGGTTTTACCGACTATGCCTGGGGTGGATTTTCAGCCGCTATCGCCCAGGCTGAAATGCTTCACCGGGCTGGCTATGATTCTTACAATTGGGAAAACCAGGCCGTTCTAAGAGGCATCCGCTTCCTCAATGAAGTCGTTAATTTTTCTCAATCAAACGCGACTACCTGGACTACCTGGGTAGTAAACCGGGCATACAACACCAATTATTCAACATCTTCCACCTCAATCTCTAACCGCCTGATCAGCTACACCGACTGGACGCACCAATAGTAATAACAGGGACGGTCCTTAGATTTCCTGTTATAATGCTCCGGAAATTAAACAGTTTTAGATCTCTTGCTTTATATAGTAAGAAAATCCTAATATTAAATAAATGGCCCAAAAAATCCTTATTTTTCTGATTTTATTTATCTCTTTTATCTTAAATTTCTCCACCTCCTCCCCAACCCTGGCCCAAAGCAATGTTTCTCCTTATTCAGCAACAAAAATCTATAAAAATTCAACAGCCAGTAATCAGGACGATATGGCCATTTGGATCCATCCGACTGATAAATCAAAATCAACACTAATCGGCTCTGACAAAGTCAACGGCAATGTTTATGTCTATGATCTGTCAGGTTCAACCATTCAGACGGTTACCGATACCGGCGGCCAACCCGGTAACATCGACGTCAGATATAACTTCCCTCTTTCCGGCCAATTGGTGGATATCGTTGCTTTTAATGACAGAGGCGGCGGAATCATCAGGGTTTTTAAGGTCGATCCCCAATCAAGAACTCTGACCAGAATAGACAACGGATCTATAACCACCTCCCCGGCTATCCCCAATTACGGATTCGCACTTTACTATAACAAAACAAGTCAAAAATTCTATGCTTTTGCTAGCAAAGATAACGGCGGACCGGTTGTTCAAATAGAATTGACAGATGCCGGCGGCGCTAAAATCGGCGGATCTGTTGTCAAATCCTGGACCGGCTGGACCCAAACCGAAGGTATTGTAGCGGACGATGACCACGGTTTTGTCTTCTTTGCCGTTGAAGCCAAACCCATCCATAAACTGAACTGTCAGACAGGCATCTGTGATCCCAATTCCTCTGTTGATATTGACGGTGGATTCTTAAATGCCGATGTCGAAGGTATCACTCTCTATCGGACTGCAAACCAATCCGGCTATTTACTCGTCTCCAGTCAGGGCGCCAGTGAATTCGAAATCTATGATCGGCTGCCTCCTCATGCTCACAAAGGTGTCTTCAAAATATCCCTTTCCTCCTCAACCGACGGCATCGATGTCACCAGTGTCAATCTCGGTTCGGCATATCCCCAGGGAGTTTTTCTGGCTCATTCAGGTGGAGCCAGTTTTTTAGCAGTCCCCTGGCAGTATATTGCCCAACAGTTCAATTTGACAATTGATACCAATTGGAACCCCAGAGGAAACGGCGGCTCTCCTTGGCCGACCGGCACACTACCGACCCTTAGCAGTCCCCCACCGACTGGTGGGGGGAAACCCGGTGATGCTAACGGGGACGGTCTGGTTGACGGGCCGGATTATGTTATTTGGCTTAATCACTATAATCAGTCGGTCTCAAATGGCGTTGCCTCAGGTGATTTTGACGGCAACGGATTTGTGGATGGGCCGGATTATGTCATTTGGCTGAACAACTATGGAAAATAGTTAGGTTACCAGAGGCTACTTAAGTGACCTACCGTCCGTACAATCCTATCAGCTCCCCTTGATCGAGGATGTGTGGGGAAATGGCATTTAATAATTCCTGTTTTTCGCTTTTGGCAGGTATATCTAATGTCGTATCTAACGCATAGATTTTGAAAAAATAGCGGTGGGTCCCTCCCGGCGGGCAGGGACCGCCGTAACCGGTTTTCCCGAAATCATTTGTTCCGCTGACACTGCCCGCCAGCACGCCCCCTTCTCCGATCTCTTCAATTTGCAGATCAATATTCCAAACCAGCCAATGGCTAAAATCACCACCCGGAGCATCCGGATCATCAACAATTAAAACCAGGGATTTGGCAGTTGCCGGGACTTCGCCGATAGATAAAGGCGGACTAATATTTCCACCGTCGCAGGTATATTTGGAGGGAATATTCTGGTTATGACTAAAAGCACTGCTTGTTATTTTCATACTAGCAATAACCCAATCAGTCTAATTCCGACCTTTCTCACTTAAACCTATTTTATCATTAACTGTAAACTATTCACTACTCACTACTTATAAAACGGCTCGAAATAATCTCTGGAATATTCCCGCTCTTAAGTTAAAAAAAGAATCCTTGTCTTCTCACTCCGAACCCGTTTTCACCTAAATATCCCATAGTATTTGACTGTTGTGTTCCGATTTTGTACAATCTGCGGAATCAGAAATTATGAGAAATCATCTTGAATCAAATAGCTTGAGAGATAAAATTACCGGCCAGGCATTCCAGTCTCAATCTCCTTTAAAAGCCAGACTATCTTCTTATCACCAAAAAATCAGCAGCGGAAAAGTCTTTGGCCAGAGAACAGCTGATATGCTCCCCGATATCAATATTAATACCGAAAATTCAATTAATGAGTATTTTGACAGAATTGATAATGCTTTAAATTATCTTCAGTCAGTCTATAATTTAGGATCAATCTATAGTCAGAAAAGTCTTTCCGCGATTAAAAATGAAGCCTCAAGATTGATGTGGGTATTTGGAATAACCATAGATCTTTTTCATGACGATCAGAGAGGACTCCTGTTAATGGGTGCCGCCTCCTCGACTCTTTCATTAAAAGCTGTGCCTGTGTCAAAAGATGACGATGAACAAAGATTTTATGAAACTGAAAGAAAAAAAATTGGTTTTATCGTCCGCATGCTGGCTCAAACTTCTAAAGGAACTTATAGTGTAAATGTCGATAAATGGCTTGACAAATCTGTCAATAGGATGAATGATCCTCTAAATGAAAATAACACCCTTTTTTTACGAAGGGCTTTAAGTGAAGCACAATACACTGATCCGGCTAAATCAACTTTTATAGGTATGCAGGCAACAGACCTTGACTCTGGGAAAAAAAGCCCAGTCGTTAATTTACTTTATAAAAAATCCGCTCGGATTCAGAAAATAGCTCTAGATCACATTGACGAAGAATTAAGTGCTCAACTCGGACCTCATACTCCCTGGATTCAACAGATTGTCAACAAATTGGGTGTTGAAATTTCCCCCAATTTACAATGGATTGCCACCACTTTTAGTCCTCAGGAATTTGTACAACAATTTGAAGGTCAGGCTGTTATTACCAATAATTGCCTTATTTTCCCCAATGATATAGAAAGTCTTAACAATAAAAAAAACCAACAGCATGAATTCAATCATGCAATTATGAGGCATTCTCCCGCTCCCTATTTAGGTAGAGGATTGGGAAATGAATCAGATGCTGAATCAACAACATTTGCCCCCTCGACTTATCCCGAGCAACGGTTATTGACTTATCTTGTAGATGATGCAATAGATGCAGATAATAATATTAAGGTCGGTCAAGGCTGGTCAGAATATTTTCGTATCCGCTCAGCCATAAAAAGAGCCAAAGGCATTTTAAATAGTGCCGAGGAAAGAAAATGGAACAGATCATTGCTTAAATCATTCGGACTGGAAGGTTATTTGACCTTCTACCTGGTTCATGAAGAATCTGCTATTTTAGACCCTTTGGTAAAGGCAAATCTGTTAACTTCCAGGCAAGGCGCAGCACGCTTAAAATGCTACAGAGAGTCAATCAGAAACAAAACAAAAAAACCGGCTTATATTCCCTGGAATCTTGATAAAGTCAATCCTTATGGTCGGTTTGAAGAAATTAATAAGCTTTGGATAAATTCATTAGGATATTACATATCCGAAGAAATAAAATCACCTCGAGCCTCGGATAAACTTGAGAGATTGTCATTTGCACAAGCTTCTGCTTACTTAAACAGGTTGGAAGCTTGCCGCTCTTCCTATGATTATATACCTTATTCCAATCGTCCGTTGACTGATGAAATCGTTCTGATGAGAAAATATCTCTGGTTGAAAAAAGGCTTGCCGCTTCTCCCTGATCAATTCTATTCTCTGGTAACCTCTGTCATTGATTTTAGATTTCTTCTTAACAATCAAAAATCCATACTTATTTGGGATAAACAGGGAGGTGTCATTCAATTCACTGATTTTCCGCAAATAAAATATCGACCGTTGCAAAAGGATATTTTTAAAGGAAATCTCACTACCGTTGCCTGGATTGCTGATAAATTAATTTCCCATTTGCAGGTTTTTCCCGGTGAAAATAAATCTCAATTGTACCGGCAATTGATTGCTACTTTAGCCTTAGCTTTGGAAAAAGATTATGGTTGGAACCTTGAATATGTGCACAAATCTGCCGATTATCAAAATCGTTTATCGGTAAATTCAGGCAAAAAAATGTCAGAATTATACCGTCATCTGGCTGAAGCTGTGCTGTCGGAACATTACAGATTAATGTCTGAGGAAAATGGCAACTTCTCTAAAATTGCCGATAGAATGATAACGGAATTTCTCCAACCGCTAACATATTTCCAAGAATAAAAAAAACGCACTAAAACTATTCGGAAACTTACAACTGGCCACTCATCAACAAGATGAGAAAAAATCCTCGATCTTATCGGGAATGGTAATTGTAAATACTTCTTCCTGAAGTTGTAGTGCGTTCTTCTCCCGCAAAAAGCGGAAGGAAAATTGCTTCAGTCTCGGCGCGAGGTTCCGAGAACTGAATTAGGAGTTATTCACCCGGACCCGGAACTAACCAAGAATTTCCGTCGTGCTTAAACGGAAATCCCGTTCCGGAGTACATGTTTGAGACACTATCCTCATACACATATACTTCGACAATCCTTACTTTCCCCCAGGAACCGCCCGGTGTCAAGATTCGGGAGAGATCGCTTCCTAGATTATTGAAATCTTTGGAAGAATCAGGTTCCCAAGCTCGCTGGACTTCTAACGTGTTGTTTTCTCTATGATTTAGAAGTCGGGCGATTAGTTTTCCCGAATCTTTCCGAAATATCTCCAAGGTTTCCCCTATGACCTCAACGAAAATACAGTCCGCTTCCCAGCGGTCTGTTTCTTCCCAATTCCTGTCCCATTCGTTCTCCGAAAATACAATCCCAATAGGGATATTTGATCCCAAACGACAGACTTTGGGCTCGGGAGGCTGGGGGGTTGGCTCTGGGGCGACGGCTTCGTCAATCAACACTTCCAATGCAGGCGGATCATACGCCCAGAAATTATGTTGAGAAAATAGTATTGTAAAACATTGGGCGCTACCATCATAATCTATCCAATCTAACTCAACACAAACTTCAAAAAGCGCATTGCTGATATTTACTCCTGCCACTTGGTCCTTGAGCACAAAACGATCCTTGTACTCAAATTCACTTATAACGTTTCCCGATTTTGAGTATTTCACAACTAGATTATTTTCCTTCCCCTCTAGCGTGAAGCACTCATTCCAAATCTGAAAAGGCAATGGCCGGAAATACTCCTCCGGATATAACTTTGGATCCATTGCCTCCCTCACATTAGCAGAAGCGGCATCCGGACAATCCCCTTTGCCGTAGTGGGGGTTCATTGAAAACCCGGATTGTGCGGCGCCAGCGCAGGCGGCCAGGATCAGCAGGGCCAGCATGCCGAAGAAAAATTTTAGGTACTTATTTGCGTTCATTTTAGTACTCCTTGCCCCAGTCCATTTCCAAACGGAATTGTTTGGAAACTGCTTGTTTTTTACCAACCAATCCACCGGCAGGCCCGGTTTCATTTGCCT
>Ga0209343_10000908_pt1 | contig 40977 bp, 38 predicted proteins | sample RifCSPlowO2_02_FD_184026 | JGI IMG/M metagenome (GOLD analysis project Ga0209343, IMG submission 184026) | Groundwater microbial communities from Rifle, Colorado - Rifle CSP2_plank lowO2_0.2 (SPAdes) (version 2) | ecosystem: Environmental > Aquatic > Deep subsurface > Groundwater | place...
CGCCCACACTTTGCGGTGATCGCAGGTGTGCAGGCCGCGATTTTCGAGATAGCGGTTGAAGCGGGCCTGGTAGATGGCCGAGATCGGCGAGAGGCCCATCGAGACCGTGGGGAATTCCCAAAAGTCCGGCATCAGCCACGGGTGGGGGTACGAACTGAGTCCGGGCTGCCCGCGCAGCTCCCGGCGAAACCGCCCCAGGTGCCCGGCGTCGAGCCGCCCTTCCATAAACGCGCGCGCGTAGATTCCCGGCGCGGCGTGCCCCTGGAAATATACCAGATCGCCGCAGTGGTCTTGGTTCTTTCCGTGAAAGAAGTGGTTGAATCCGACTTCGAGCAGAGTCGCGAGCGACGCATAGGTCGAAATGTGCCCGCCGATGCCGGGGTCCTCCCGGTTCGCCCGGACCACCATGGCCAGCGCGTTCCAGCGAATTAGGCTCTTGATGCGCCATTCCAGCTTTCGGTCGCCGGGGTAGGGAAGCTGATTTTCTTCCGGGATGCTGTTGATATAGGGCGTCGTGGGACTCAGTTGCAGCGAGACGCCCTGGCGGTGCAGAGCGGCCAGGAGCCGCCGGAACAGATACTTGGCCTTCTTCGGCCCTTCGCGTTCGAGCAGCTCCTGCAACGACTCGACCCATTCGCGCACTTCGGTTTCATCGAGCAATTCGACCGATTGCGGATTGGGGTATTCCTGCGCCTGATTCGTGATCACGTCTGATTTCATTCGCGCGCCGCCTCCTGTGCGAGTTCCTGGAGATGAGTATGCCCCGAAAGCGGCGCCGAGGCAACTGGAAGGGTCCGCTGGCCGCAATCCCGGCCTTGCCGCCAGCTTACGGGGACCACACCCCTTCGCGTTTGGTGAGAAAAAGTTCTGAAGGCAACTCGGTGCCAACGCCCTGCCGGCGGGCTTCCTCGTACAAGAGCCGGGCGCTGGCGGCGAACTGGATGCCCATGCCGGTGTTGTTCTTGAACAGCGTGATGTCGTCGGGCGACTGGCGTGGGTGTGTCTTGCCGGTCACCACTTCTCCCATTTCGTGCAGTTGCTCCCAGCGGAGGCGGCCGGCCTGGAGCAACTCGTAGAGATTGCCCTGGCGATCCTGTTCGACCTGCACGCGCGTGTTGACCAGGATCGAGCGGGCGCGCAAATAAACGGTCTGGTCCGCTTCATCGCGCTTGCTGCGGTAGTCTCCGCCGACGATCGTGGTGACGTGCATCCCCGGCTCGAGCAGCCGTCCGTCGAAGATGGGGTCGCTCGAATTCGTGGAGGCGTTCACGATGTCGGCGCCGCGGAGGGCCGCTTCCGCGCTGTCCACAGGGATGACCGGGCACTGCGTTTCGGCTTCGACCGCCGCCGCAAACCGCTTCCGCCGCTCGGCATTGGGACTGTAAAGCTGTATTTTCTCCAGGCGATGCGCCAGCGAAAACGCCACGGCCTGCGCGCGGGCTTGCTCGCCCGCGCCGAACAGCGCCATCACGCGCGAATCGGGCCGCGCCGCATACCGGCTTCCCAAGGCGCTGGTCGCCGCCACGCGAATCGGCGAATGAAAATGATCGTCCATGATGGAGAGCAGCTCGCAGGTCTCGGTGTCAAAGAGCAGGATCAGGCCCACGTAATCGCCCGGATATTCCTCCCGCCGCTTGCCGTCGCGGGTGACTTCGCGGGCGAGCGAGGAATCAATCCGCAGCGCCATCGCGCGGAAAGCGGGGACAATGCCGGCGATGTTGTTGAACCAATAATAGGTCTTCGGCTCACGCGTCGGGATGTACATCCGCGAGCGGGGCCGGTTGACGGCCACCTGGTTGCCATACTCGCGGTAAGCAATTTCGATTGCCTCGCCCAGGCGCGCCAGCAGCTCCCGGTACGGGAGCAACTTCTCCATCTCGTGATTCTTCAGAACCAGGACCATACTTCGCTCTGTATGGGATGGTGTGCTTCCGAGGATACGGCGCGGGATTTGATTCTTTCAAGCCAAACCGGATTCGGAATCCTCCGGAGCCTGGAGGACGGCGGCCTCGACACCCTTGAAGAACTGCCCCACGATGAACTTGGCGGCGCCCTCCATGATCCGCTGGCCCACCCCGGCGACGGGCCCGCCGACGTGCGCCTGGCCGGAGTATTCGATCCGGGTCTCGTCGCCCTCTTCGATCAATTGGATCAAGCCCTCTGCATTGACAAACCCGGCGCTTCCCTTCCCCGTCACCGCCAGTTTGTACTGTTCGCCCGGCACGCGGTCGCTGATCTGGATTTTTCCGGTGTAGCGTCCTTTGACGGACCCGACCCCGACCTCCATCAGGACATCGTAGGAATCGTCTCCCGTGGGCCGCATCTCTTTGCAACCCGGGGTGCACTGCCGAAGAACTTCGGGATCATTGAGGGCTTCCCAGACCTGTTGTCGCGGGATTTTCAATTGATAGGTTCCACTGAGGTTCATGGATATAAGTTGCCTGGGAGTTGAATTCGGGGAACCGCCGACCTGCCATCCGTAGCTTTAGCATAAGATGGCGGAGAGGGTGGGATTCGAACCCACGACACAGCTTTTGACCGTGTAACTGCTTAGCAGGCAGCCCTGTTCGACCACTCCAGCACCTCTCCGCATGATAGCCGCTTGTCGGTCCAAGCGGCGGCGCAATTACCGGCGTGCTTGGTGGCAAGATGATTCTAACATAAGGAACATACCGACGAGATGAAAAGAAGGGGGGGCCAGGCCATTGCCTGTCCAATTCCGGTGTGGTCCCGGCCTCCGGGCTTCCCTCATTCGGTGTAGGTGATCAGGAGCAGTCCGAGAACCATCATCAACGCCGCAAAGACGACCCGCATCAGCCGCGCGTGAAATCGTCCTGTATCTACAATGGCTTTGGAAATCGCAATGCCAAAACCCACGACGGCAAAGTGGATGTGCTGGTTCTCTATCTTCAACATCGACTGGTGGGCCGAAGGGTCCATGCCCGCGGCGTGGGCCTGGGGCGAATGAACGAGCAGCAAGGCGGCCCCGGCGGCGGCAAAGGCCGGAAACAGAAACGCCGTCCACAGCGCCTGGAGCTTGTTCCGCACCCGGAGATACTCCACCACGCTCAGGTTCAGCAAGACCAAGGAAAATATCTTGTGCTGCAACACCTGCATGTTTTCGGTCACGACGTAATACAGGGTTTGATTCCCGGTCGGCCAGGATTCCGGATCGCTCAAAAAAAGCAGGTAGATTCCGGGAATCAAGAAAAGAATGACCCACAGGTAGCGGATCACTCCGAAGCGCCGGGCAAGAATCGGCTGGAGCAGCGCCACGACGCCGACCAGAAAGACAAAGATTCCCGCGAAGCGATGATTGAACTCCGAAAAACGCTTGTCGGCTTCTTCTTTTGCGAGACGGGCGGCGAGATCGGCGGCGGAGCGCTGCGGCGCCGTCACGCCCGGGGAAGCGCCGGGCTGATGCGCCTCGTGTTGCAGCGAAAAGGCGGGCGAACCCCATAGAGCAATCGTCAGCAGTGGGAGTGCGAGCAACGATTGTTTCGCTGTCATTCGCCGGCCTTTTTCATGAAACTGTTTCCGTGCCTCTCGAACCGATTTTGCCACAAGTGCCCCGTGCCGTCGAGGACATCGGTTTCAGCAGGAAACTTTTTCTTCTTTCTGCTCCGGCATTATGATGGATGGAGTACAGACGCGGAACGGAAAAGGCGCCGGGGAAAGCATGACCTTGGACCTGGATGATTCATGACCGACGGGAATTTTTCTCTAGCCCAGCACTTCCGTGCTGGGTGGCTGTAGTATTACGAGATGTTTACAGCCCGCTTCAGCGGGCTTCTCGAATGCGGCTTGAGCCGTCGGGACACGACAAGGGCTGAAGCCAACAGACTTGCAAGCCCCCTGAAAGGGGCTGAGAAAAAATCGGTGGTTTCTTCTGACCCAGGCGTGAACGCCTGGGCCAGGGAAAAATGAGGGGCGGTTGTCCTGTCCCGTTTTCTCATGAATAATCCAGGTGGAAGATCGGAAGAAACATGATTCTGGACGGCCTTGAAAAAGTCCTGCGGCCGAGTGACCTGACCGCGGAAGAAGCCTCCGCCGCCATGGAGGAGATTCTCTCCGGCCAGGCTACGCCCACGCAAATGGCTGCCCTGCTGGTGGCTCTGGCAATGAAAGGAGAGACGGAAGCCGAGCTGTGGGGGATGGCCCGGGTTCTGCGGGGCAAGACGTATCTGTTCAGCCAGTACGGGCCGGTCGAGGTCGGATTGTGCAACAGCGAGCGGAGATTGTTGGAGCGGGAAACGCCGGCAGTCGGCCTATCTCCGGAAAGTGCGGAACCCTCGGCCACCTTCAACATCTCCTCCGCCGTGGCGTTTGTGGTTGCCGGGGCCGGAATCCGCGTGCTGCAGCAAGGGCACCGCTCCGCCGACAGCGAACTCGAAAGCGCAGGAGTCCTGGAAGCCCTGGGGATCAATACGCGCATTCACTCGTCAAAGATCGCCCGCTGCGTGGCGGAGGCGGGCCTGGGCTTTGTGTTCGAGCCGGTCATCAGCGAGGCCATGGAGCGCCTCCTGTTCGCCTTTCGGGAAATTCCCGTCCCCACGGCTTTCCATCTCCTGTTGCCGCTATTGAATCCGGGTGGCGCGCCCGCGCTGGTGGTCGGGGTGCACTCGGCCGCGATGACGGAGACCGTGGCGCACGTCGCAGCGCGGATGGGAGTCCGCCGCGCCTTTGTCCTCCACGGTTCGGACGGCTTGGATGAGATCACCAACACGGGTGCGACCCTGCTGGCGGAACTCGAAAACGGCAAGACCCATTGCTACCGGATCGAACCCGGCGATTTCGGTTTTCCCAGAGTTCGTCTGGAAGACCTGGCGGGCGGCGACGCCCAAGTCTGCGCGGAGCAGATTCGCGCTGTTTTAAGAGGAGAACCCGGCGCGCGGCGGCAAGTCGTGTTGCTCAATGCTGCGCCGGGAATTGTCTGCGCGGGGAAAGCTCGAGACCTGGCCGAAGGCGTCAAGCTGGCTGCCGAGGCGATTGATTCAGGCCGCGCGCTCCAAACGCTGGAGCGCATGGCGGCGTTCAGCCGGGGGTAGGTCAGTAGGCTGGGCTTGACTTATTTTGCCTCTAACACGTGGTGGAAAAGAGGTTTATAAACGATCACTTTCTCGAACACAGTGGGGTGGATTTTCTGGAAATCATCAATTTGGATTTCTTGATCTTGAGCCGGATCCATACATTCGACGACTACAACTAGCCAAAAGGCGTCGCAGGGTCGGTAATCTTTGGACTTTGATTCCTTCTTCCTGACAATATCAAGGAGCTTGTCCCTCGACATAAGTTGACCTGAGTAACCTTGACCGACCCGCCACTGGGCATCGTCCGATTCCGTTGCATACAAATAGACAAACGAAAGTTCTGGTATCCCCTTGAAGTTTTTTCTCCAGATTTCGCCGGTAGGTGATCCTTCAACCCGTCTTGCTAGCTCGGCCATTTTCTTGGCAAGCCCATTGGAATCTCCTATGGGTCGTGCTTTGTCGAAGCTAAATGAAAGCTCGATTCTTTTCCCGCCGTCGGCGAGGTAGATTCGTTGGGCTTCCCTGACAACAGCTTTGCGCGCCCTGCTCTGAACCTGCTCGCTCTCTGGAAGCGCGCCGTTTTCAAGAAAGAAGTTAGTGATTTCGATTCCAATCTTTCTTGTCCCTTGCAAGATTAAATCAGGTTTGTCTCCGAACACAATTCTCCCTGCCGGCACCCGATAATCCCGCCGGAGCAATTCGAAGTAGCACGCCTCTATCAGCCATTGCGGCGTAGGGCGTCGGACCTTGTATTTATCAAAAAGCTGCCTGATAGCGGTTGTAACGTTCGCCTCATCCGGCCACTCTGCAATGGCTTTCAGTATCTCTTGCTTTGTATTCATGGACAACCTCCAGGCCCGCCGATATTTACGATCCTAACAAAGAACCTCTCGCTTCGGCCCCCGGCGCTTCCGGGGCTTGTGGTGCGGGATGCGTGCCGGGTCAAGCCCCATCCGCTTCACTGCGGCGACCGCCGCTCGGTAATCTTCGGCGTTGACGGCGTTCGAGAGCAAGAATTCCGCCTTGCGCTCGGGCGTATAGATTTCGACCGGGAGGGCGACGGCAGGGCGGATGAGGATACCGTCAGGCCGCTCCTCGGCGACCACCAACCCGCCCTCTTGGATGCCGAACTTGCGGCGCAGGCGGGCCGGGACGACGACGCTCCCGCGCTTGCCGACCTTGCTGGTCTCCATGGTTGCTCCGCTGCCCGATAATCTGAATGTCGGGCACATCCAGTATAACGAGGCTCCGGGTCTAAAGTCATAACTTCCGTGACGGGGCGTGGGGCTTTTTGACGTGGTAGCCACGGGATGTCTCTTATGCCGTGGGCACGTTCTTGGAAAATCCCACGGCACACAAGACGTGCCGTGGCTACTGGATTCACGTGTCCACGCGCAACAGAAGATAGAGTCCCCCCAGCCCGAACACCAGGTTGGGAGACCAAGCCGCCACGACGGCCGGCAGCTCATTCAAATTCCCGAGCGCCTCGAACAAACTGCTGACCGCCCAATAGACAATGGCAATCCCGATGCTGACCGCGATGCCGGTGAGCGCCCCTTTTTTCCCGAGCGAGAAAGCGAAGGGCACTCCAATGAAGGCCATGATGAGCGCAAAGAGCGGGAAAGCGAATTTCTTGTGAAACTGAACGTCGAGCGGCACCACGTCAAACCCGCTTTGCCGGAGGTCCTGCACGTAGCGCCGCAGCTCCAGGAAGTTCATCTGGGAGGATGGTTTTACTTCCTTCAAGAAATACGACGGCGGCTCGCGGAGTTCCGGGAAGAAGCGCACCGGGAATTGCTGGAAGTCGCGGACGGCATCGCGGCGCAGCTCCCGCACCCAGCCTTCTTCAAACACCCACCCGGAGAGCGCCGGTTCCCAATGCGCCCGGGCGGCGGAGATGCGCCGGGTGAGCTGGAAGGTTGTCGGGTCCAGCTCCAGCACCGTCACCCCGCCCAGCACCCGCTCGTTCGGCTCGAAGAAGTTGTAGTAGTAGATGCGCCATCCTTCGCCCAGAATCCAGCGGCGATCCGGACGCAGATAGGTCTGCGCCGGGCGTCCTTTGATGCGGTTCCGCACGGCGTCCTGGCGCCGGTTGGCAGCCGGGATATAGAAATGCTCAAACAGGAACAAGCCGCCGCTCAGGATGGCCGACAAGAGAAAGATGGGCAGCGTGAGCCGGTAGAGACTGACGCCGGACGCTTTGACCGCCACGAGTTCGTTCCGCTGGCTCAAAATCCCGAAGTTCACCAGGACCGCGATCAGCACGCCGAGCGGGGCCGTGATGTAGAGCAGTTGCGGCGTGAGATGCAAGAAGTAATCGAAAACCATGCCCGCGGGGATATGGTTGCGGATCACGTCATTGAGCAGGTCGAGGAAAAACGTGACCACTTCGGTCAGCAGGACCAGCGCGGCAACAATCACCACCCAGTAAAAAAGAAAGCCCTTCATGACGTAGCGATCCAAAATCCGCGGGAAGCTCGTATTCCACAGGGCCGCCGAGCCGGGGCCGGGGCGGTCCGGGTTCTCGCGGGAACGCCGCGAAGCAAACCAACGTCCGACGGCGTCGGGGACTTCGGTGAGCCGCGCAATCCAAGCCAGCGGGGGAACCACCGCATCCACGCGCCGCAGCAGAGCGATTCCCCCGATCCCGCAGAGCAGATTTGCCGTCCAGACTCCCAGCCAAGGCGGGAACCATCCCTGCCGGGCGAGACTGATACCGCCAATGAAGAGCGTGTAGTAGCCCACCACCAGCAGAAGCGTCAGAATGATCCCCATCGCCTTGCCGCCTTTCTGAGACGAAAGGCCGAGAGGGATGGCCACCAGCGACAGGAACAGCGTGGCGAACGGGAGGGCAAACCGCCGATGCAATTCCACTCGCGCCTCCAGCCACTCCGGGTCCGCGGGGGGAATGAGTTGCAACTCCAGCGTCGAGCGCCGGGCGTTCGGCTTGACCGACGGCGGAGGCGGAGGGGGCATCTGGATGGGGATGTCGGTCTCCGCAAACGTCGCAATCGAGTATTCGCCCGACTGCGCGGTTGTCTCGTGAATGCTGCCCTGGACCAGGTGCAGTTGGATTTGGTTGCGGGCCGGATCGCTCAGAAAGATTCCTTCGCGGGCCAGCGTGACTTTGGGGCCGGCCGGGTTGCCGAGGTCCGCCAGGAAGATTCCTTTCCAGACGGGGTCGGGGCCGCTGCGGACGTCCTGCACGTAGAGCACCCAGTCCGGAAAGCGTTCCTCAAAGATGCGCGGCTGGATTTCAGCGGAGATCTGCCGGAGTCCGATCTGGCGTTCCACTTCCACGCGCTCCCGGCTGGCTTGCGGCGCGACCACCACGGAAAGATAGAGCGTCAGGGCGCATCCCAAGCCGATCAGGATCCCCAGCGGAATCAGGAGCGTTCGAGCCCCCAGCCCGGAAGCCCGCAGCGCCGTGATCTCTCCGTCGCTGGCCATGCGGCTGAGTCCGATCAGGATTCCCACCAGCACTGCCATCGGAATCGTGAACGTCAGCAGCGAAGGAAACGTCAGCAGACACAAGTCCAAGACGCTGTTCCAAACGCTCGTCTCCCGCAGCAGCAGCTCCAGCAACCGGCTGGTGTCGCGCAGGAACAGGACGAAGGTAAACAGCACCAGGCCCAAGAGGCCGTGGGACGCAACTTCTCTCACGACCTGGCGGCTCAGAATTCTCATGCGGCAATTCCCGGAAAAAATTGTAGCATATAGGAAAGGAGAATCCGGGATGGGCAGCGCCCCGGCAGGCCGGGGCGGAAACGAAGCCCGTGCCGGCAGCCTAAACGCGATGCGGTGCCCGACCTGCGGTCACGGAGTCCGGAAGGAGCAGGAGGTTTGCACTTACTGCGGGGCGTTCCTGCAAGACGCCCATCTCGCGGAAGGCAAAGGCGAAGTTATTTTTTCCGGGGACGAGCAGAGACCGGCGATGCCGGGGAAGGCCGGACACCCTGTGGAAGCGGCGGAACCGCTGCCACCCGAACTGGAGGAATTCGAGGAGGAGGAGGAAGTTGCTCCGGAAGAGGGTCGTTTCAAAAAGCCGACGCCGGCGCCGCCACCCCCGCAGCCCAAATTCCCTGCCTGGCTCCGCATTCTCTTTCCCTTGCTCTTTGTCCTGATTCCGCTGCTCAATTTCCTGTTCCGGAGTTCCTTTCCCCCGTCCCGGCCGGACGAGAAACCTGTTCTGCAACAGGCTCTGTTTTGCGAGAACATCGCCGAAGGCCGTCCCGTCAATCCCACAGCAGTCTTTTCGCTAGGCCAGCACCAACGCGTGGTGCTCTACACGCGCTGGAGCGGGACCGAGGGCACGCACTCGTTCTCATTTCGCTGGTATTCGCCGGAGGGCAGGCTCCAGCCGGATTCCACCCGCGAGACGCAGTTCGAATTCGGACAAGGGAACGCGACCTTCTCCACCTCTGCCGTCCTTCCCCTCCGTGAAGGGATGCCGCTGGGTCGCTGGCGGGTCGAGATCGCCGTGGATGGGGCCGCCCAGGACCGGCCGAGCTTCGAGCTGCGGGAGTGAGGAGAAAAGCAGTGAACAGTGACAAGTGACGAGTGACAAGCAATCGGTTGGTTGCTTCTCGTCACTTGTCACTCATCACTTGTCACTGTTTGCTACTCCGCCTTCAATCTGCGTTCCATCAATTCGCGCACGGCGTCGAGCGGCGGGCGATTCTCGTAGAGCACGGCGTACATTTGCTCGGCAATGGGCATCTCGACGCCCTTCTGCCGGGCCATTTCGACGGCGGCAGCGGTGGTGGAGATTCCTTCGGCGACCATGTGCATGGACTCGAGAATCTCCGCGAGCCGGCGCCCCCGCCCGAGTTCCACTCCCACCCGGCGATTCCGGCTCAGCACGCCCGTGCAGGTCAGCACCAGGTCGCCCAGTCCCGCCAGGCCGGTCAAGGTCTCCCGGCGCGCGCCATACGCGCAGGCGAGCCGTGTGATTTCCGTGAGACCTCGGGTCACCAGGGCTGCCACGGCGTTCGATCCCAGGTTCAGACCTTCGCAGACGCCCGCGGCAATCGCGATCACGTTCTTGAGCGCGCCCCCCAGCTCGACGCCAACGACGTCGGTGTTGGTGTAGAACCGGAACGTCGAGTGGGCAAAGCGGTGCTGGAGTTGCCGCGCCAGAGCTTCGTCGGCGGAAGCGATGGTCACGGCGGTCGGCAAACCGCGCGCCACCTCCCGGGAAAACGTCGGCCCGGAAAGAACGGCCAGCTTGGGCTGGAACCGCGCTTGGAGCGTTTCGGTGATCACTTCGCTCATGCGGAGCAAGGTGCGGCTTTCCAGACCTTTGGTGGCGCTCACAAAGATTTGTTCGGGGCCAGCGAGCGGCGCCATCCGCTGGCAGACGCTGCGGAGGTAGTCCGCAGGAACCACCGTGAACACAACTTCCGCGCCGGCGATAACTTCGCAAAGGTCCGTGGAGGGAACCACATTTTCAGGCAGAGACGAACCGGGGAGGTACAGATCGTTGATACGCGTGGCGCGCAACCGCTCGCAGAGGTCCGGCTCGTAGACCCAGAGGCGAACCTGCTCGGCGTTGCGCGCCAGCACAATCGAAAGGGCAGTGCCCCAACCGCCGGCTCCGATAATTGCGATTCGCTGCATCATTCTCAGGCCAGGCACATCGAGGGTCGTGGTAGCCACGGCATGTTTTCTGTGCCGTGGGTTTTTGCCGGAACGAACCCGGAACGTGCCCACGGCATAAAAAGCATGCCGTGGCTACCTCCCGACCAACGCGAACCGGGCTATTTTACGATACAACGATCCTCCGGGCGAAAGCTGGCTTTCGTAGAGGAAAAACTCTTCCGCCGAAAAGGACCCGAAATCCAGAGGCATTTGCCGGCGGAGCACCTCCTGGAGGACCGGGATTTTGTCGGGGCCTTTGAGCCGTCCCAGCGTCAGGTGAGCCGCAAAAGGCCGGGTCTCTTTCGGAATGCCGAGCGGAAGGAGTGCCTCTTCCACCTGGGCCGCCAGCGCAGGCAGTTCGGCTCCGCCTTCCACTCCCAGCCAAATCACACGCGGCGACCGTTCGTTGGGGAAATAGCCGCTCCCTCGAACCTGTAACGAAAGCGGCGCGGGAACCCGGATCGAAGCCAGCCGGCGCGCAGCCTCCTCGCCCTTCTCCGGCGGAATCTCTCCGATAAATTTCAGGGTGAGGTGCATTCCTTCCGAGCGCGTCCAGCGGACCTCGGTTGTCGTGGGCTTGAGCAGGTCCAGGAGTTGCCGAATCTTGCGATGAATCTCGGCGGGCAGATCAATGGCGACAAAGGTGCGCATAGGAAACGATCCTAACAAGAAGCAGAGGAGGCAAAGGATGTAGAAGAGGCAAAGGATTCCTGTGCTTCCTTTGTTTCCTTTGCATCTTGTGCTTCCTTTGTTTCCTCTGCTTCTTGCTGCCAATCCCTCACAAAAAGGACCTAACGGCGGGACCTCCTCAGGATGATCTCTGGGCGCCGGTTAGCCAGCGCCGGAGCATATCCAGAGCGGTTTGCGTCGCCTGCCAGCGGACCATCTCGCGTTCTCCGAAGTAGTGCTGTTCGCGGACTTGCGTCCCGTCCGGCGCGGCTAACGCCACATAGACTAACCCGACCGGCTTGGCGGGAGTGTCGCCGGTGGGGCCGGCGATTCCTGTGATCCCCACGCCGAGCGTCGCGCAAGCCTTGCGCCGAATTCCTTCGGCCAACGCCCGGGCAACCTCCGGGCTGACCGCTCCGTGCCGCTCGATGTTTTCCTGGGAAACCTCCAGCCAGTCGGATTTCCACGCATTGCTATAGCACACCACGCCGCCCAGGAAGTATTCCGAGCTGCCGGGAACGCTGGTGATGCGTTGGGCCAGCAGTCCGCCGGTGCAACTCTCGGCGACCGCCACGGTGGCGCGCCGGGCCAGCAAGCCGCGCCCGGCCACCTCTTCGAGACTCGCTCCGTCGGTTGAAAAAATGTGCTCGGCCAGGACGGCTTCGAGTTGCGGCGAAAGGTCGTCCACACGCGCCTGCGCCTCCGCTTCGTCGTTTCCGAAAGCCTTCAGATGAAGCTGGATTTCTCCGGGAGCGGTCAGGATGGTCGTGACGGGGTTCGAGTAGCGCGTATAGAGGGGAGCAGCGAGTTCCTCCGCGGCCGATTCCGTCAGACCCGTCAGCCGCAACACCCGGACGCGGATGGCCGCCGGCGGCACTTTCTCCCGCAAGCGCGCCAGGACGACGCTTTCGAACATCGGCTTCAATTCTCTCGGCGGGCCTGGGAACAAAATCAAGATTTTCCCGCGATCCTCGATCCACTGGCCGGGAGCCGTGCCCTTGGGGTTCGGCAGGACCACGGCTCCTTCGATCACCATCCCCTGGCGGAGGTTGATCTCCGGCATCCGCAACCCCCGGGCGCGAAACCGGGCCGCAATGCTTTCGACGATGGCATCGTCCCGATGCAAGGGCCGCCCCAGCGCCGCGGCGGCACACTCCCGCGTCAGGTCGTCCTCGGTAGGCCCGAGTCCGCCAATGGTCAAGATCACATTGGAGCGGCTCAGGGCGAGCGAGATGGTCTCGGTCAGGCGGGAGCGATCATCGCCGACGATGGTCTTGTAGACCACGTCCACGCCGAGCCGGTTCAGGTGTTCGGTGAGAAAGAGCGAGTTGGTATCGCTGCGGTGGGGGGTGAGAAGTTCCGAGCCGACGGCAATGATCTCTGCGTTCATGAAGTTAGCCACAGAGGCACTGAGACACAGAGAAATTCCTGTTCAAGAACAAGGCGTTGCGCCTTTAGAGCGTATTCAAAAACCGTGTAGACTCTGAGAAATGCCATGAGACTAGCCACAGAGGCAAGCAGTGAGGAGAAATCCCAAATCCTAAATCCTAAACAAATCCCAAGGCGGAGCGGTTTGGAAATTGGAATTTGAAATTTGGACATTGTTTAGGATTTAGAGCTTGGAATTTAGAGTTTCTTTCCATTCTCGGTGTCTCTGTGCCTCTGTGGCCAATTTTGATTTCGTCCTGCGCCGAGACGGCTCAGACGAGCAGCGGCTTCCCTCGGATGTCCCAATTCAGGTGATAGACCGTCTGGTTGCTGGCCAGGATGGCGGCCGGGCCGTTGGTGAAGGCCAATCCCACGAGGCCGACTCCGGACACGGCCAGTTCCGCCTGGCCTTGGGGGGTAATGCGGAAAATCCCCTTCCGGCCGGCTTGGGAAGCAGCCACGTAGAGGTTCCCGTGAATATCGAAGGCCATGCCCTGAGGATGTCCCAGCCCTCGGAAAAACTTTTCCACGTCGCCACTTCTGGCGATGCGGTAAACGCAGTCGAAGCTGGACGTGGTCGGGCCGGTCACATAGAGATAGCCGTCCGAGCCGAACGTCAGATGGTACGCCGAGATGCTCGGCTCGAGCGTGGCAAAGACAAAGATTTGGCGGTCGGGGGCAATCTTGAAGATGGTGCCGCTGCGGTCTCCCACGTAGAGATAGTCATCAAAGTCAAAGGCGATTCCGGTGGCGATGCCCATGCCCTCGGCATACACGGTGACGGTTCCGTTCGGCGCCGCCCGGTAGATATTGCCGTCATGGCGGCTGGAAACATACAGATTACCGTTGCGATCCACCGCCAGGCCGGTCGGGTTCATGATGTCGGTGAGGAACGGCTTGACGCTGTAGTTGCTGTCAATCTTGTAGACGGAAACGGGAGCTCTCTGTCCGCGGGAGCCGCTCAAGGTGACGAAGATATTGCCGGCCTTGTCAATGGCGGGGTTGGCCACCGGATGCATGTTCTCCGCGATGGCCACGCCGATCTCGACCAGGCAGGAATTGCTCGATTCTTTTCCGTTGCCGACCACCAGCTCGCCGGAAACGGCTCCGTCGGGCACCCGCGCGACCAGATAGCGATCGGAACTGACCACCAGGCTCGCCTCCAGGCCCCCGAACCGAACCTGCGGACGGGACTGGCCGTTGGAGCAAAACCCGTTCCCGCGGATCTGAACTTCGCCTCCCACAATCGCCGCTCGCGGAGCGACCTGCTCAATATGCGGTTTGCCGTCCATAGGCCGCCGGTTGAAAAATTGACTCAGCGACTTGGTCATCGTTCACCAGCCTGGGCTGCCCCCCCACGGAAAGAAACATCCTCGACCCCCCGGCCCGCCGGAGGAACTCGAAGCATCCTCCGCCCGGCCCTGTTGCGTTCCGGGAACAAGGGAATCGCAGTGCTTCCCTCCCCTCCTCCTCGTCGTTCGATCAATACAGATATTATAGCCGGTAAAATTCCCTCTCAAGAATCTCTGCGCAAGAACATTTCAAGCCGGGAGGGGGGGCCTTGCCAGTATCGGGTGCAAGTATAGGCGGCCAGTATAGTTGGAAAGAAGCGCGAATTCCAAATTCATTATTCCGAAACGGCTGTCCCGAATGAATTTGGAAGTTGAATGGCTGGGCTGCATTCATTTCCCGTTTGATTCCGAAGCGGGGCTGGGCTGCGTCTCCGGGGCGGACTCCTCCGCGTCGGGAAGCGGGACCGCGAGCCGATACGTGCCGTCGGCCCAGTTGCCGAGGTCCACGACCCGGCAGCGCTCGCTGCAAAACGGAACCTCCGGGTCCGACGGCTCGACGCGTTTCTTGCAGATGGGGCACTTCATTTAAGATACTCCCAAGAGTCACGCCGCACCCACACCGCTCCCCGCCGCTCCCCCCACCGCTCCCCCCACCGCTCCAAAGACAACCCCGGCATATCCGACCGCCATGCGGAACTCGCCGTCCGGAACCACGTCGTAGCTGGTGGTGTGCTCGAGCACGAATCCGCGCTCGACGCCCAGGACGCGGGCCGCGGCCACCGTAGCGGCGATGGCTCCCGCGCCGCAGGCATTGGAGTGCCGCTGCGCCTCCTCCGGAATTTCCGCAGCCTTCATCTGCTCGACCAGGCGGAGGATGCGTTGGTCGTTGTCTTGCATCCAGCGGTGGGCGCGCGGCCCGAAGCCCGCGGGCGTAAATCCGTAGACGTCTCCGTAATGCGTGAGATCGCTCGACCCGATGAAGACCACGGTGGCCCCAAGCCTCTTCACGATCTCGCCGATCCGCTGCCCCAAGGGGACGGCCCGCGAATCCGGATTGACGGCGATGGGAACGACGCGGGCTTCGGGAAACAGGTATTTCACGAACGGAAGCTCGACTTCAATCGAGTGCTCCCCACTGTGGGCCTTGGGCTCATCCACCGTCCATTCGGGGGTCTCTTCGAGGATGCGGGCGGCGAGGGCTTCGTCCACAGCGACGGCCCCGAGCGGCGTGGTCCACGCGCCTCGCGCATAGACGCCGTTGATCCCGGCCCAGCGGTGGACGGCGCCGAAGATCACGAACGTGGTCGGGCGAGCCTTGGCGCTGATGCTCGCAAAGACTTTGGCGGCGACCGCCCCGGAGTACTGCCAGCCAGCATGGGGAACAATCCCCGCGACGACGCGGGCCGGCTCCGGCGGCGCCACAAACCCCTGCAAGAAGCGGTCTGCCATGCGGGCGCAATCGCCCGCGTAGAAGTGAGGCGCGCTCGGTTTTCGAGCCTCCATCGCTTCCCTCCCCTCACTATTTTACACCGTTCGGGAGACACACTGAGCGTGACAATGGCGGGCGACTCGATAGAGGACGAGGGTTCGTTCTGTTCCCTATTCCCTATTCCCTGTTCCCTGTTTGATTGCTTACGCTGCTTTGGTTTGCTCGATCTTGTGGAGCCGTGCCATGAGGCGGGACTTCAAGCGCGCCGCCGTGTTCTTGTGCAGGACCCCTTTTTGGATGGCCTTGTCCACGCGGGAGAAGGCTGCGGGCAACTGCTGCCGCGATGGTTCGAGATTCCCTTCGGCGAGGGTCTCCCGCATGTGCCGCAACGCGCCCCGGAGCACGCCTTTGCTCGTGCGGTTTCGTGCCGTGCGCTTGTGAGTCTGTCGGATTCGCTTCAAAGCCGAATAGTGGTTCGCCATCGTTTCTCCTCTGGGGACCTTCGGGGCACTTCGCCCTGTTTACCCATTTATTGTACGGGAGGCCTAGCTTCCCGTCAACAACCGAGCCGCGTTTGTCCGAGCCGCGTCCGTGAGCGAGCGGGCACGAAAGAAGTGGTTAGTGGAAAACCGGAAGACGCAAGACATATCCGCAGATTGCCAGAGGAAGAAAAGGAAATGAGGGTCTCTCTCCCGGCGTGCCGGGTTCGAGATGATAAATCAGAAGTCAGAATGAGCTGCAATCCGACTTGCGCGAATCCCAGAGAAAGTAGAACCAAAGGGGAAGCCTGCGGTTATCGGGTCGTCCGTCGCCGGGGAGCGGGGGCCGGTTTTTCGGCCTCCAGGGCCGACAATTTGTCCTGAGCGAGAGAGGCTTCCGGGGTGTTGGGGAAACGCTTGAGCAGGCTGTTGAGTTCCTGAATGCCCTGGGTCCGCAGGTCTAAGTTAACGAGAGCAAAACCTTTCTTGAGTTGGGCGGCGGCCGATTTGTTTCCGGTCGGGTACTGCTCAATGGCTTTGTCGTATTCCTGGATCGCCTTCTCGAACTGCCCTTGCTGATAGTAAATGTCCCCGACATAGAACTGCGCGTTGGAGGCCAGCGAGGTGCTGGGGTAATAACGCAGATAGTCCGTAAACTCTTGCAACGAAAGTGGATAATTTCCGCTGGTGTAATCCCGCAGGGCCGTGTTGTAAAGCACGTCCGGGGCCGGCGCAGCCGCTGTCGTTCCAGGGTCTGCCCCTGGGGGCGGTCCGAAACTGCTGCTAGGGGAGGTGGCGGCGGAGATGGTCTGGGTCGTGGACTCGATCTTGGCGACCTGCTGGGAGAGCTTGTCCAGCCGCACGCGCAGTTCTTCCACAAGTGCTTGCACTCCCTGGAGTTGGCCGCCAACGTTATCCACTTTTTGGCCGGCATTCCCCACGGAAGTTTGCAAGGACTTCTGCATATCCGCCACGGCGGAATTGAGCTGCGTCATGCGGTCCTGGAATTGATTCATGCGGTCGGAAGACTGCTCGACGAGCGTGCGCATCACGGCCATCCGCTCGTCGAAGCTCCGTTGCAATTCCCGCACCGTCCCCAGCAAGAGAGCGACGTTTTGCTGAAGCTGGATGACTTCCTTATCCACCGCCAAGCCCGGCAGGGCCGTCCCGAGAAATCCCAGAGTCAACAACGCAAGACACCGTTTCATGGAAGCTCCCCCTTTGTGCAATGGCAATCCACAGCTCGGCTGACGGGCTGGAGCACCCGTCGCCGAGCGCATTCTGTTACGCCGCGCGCGTGACTGTCCCGCCGGTGGAGGAAGAGGTTCCGGAACGTCACTCGCAGCCCCTTCCCCGGCAGGCCGCGTTTCTCATCCGTCCTGCCAATCACGGACCCGGCGCCTTGCGCAGCCCACTCTGCGGAACGGGGCAGCGGCAGAGTGGACACGCCCTTGGCCGGTTACGGTCAGCAGTTGGTACACACCAAATGGCCCCGGCGATTCTGCTGCCAGCAGCTCTCGTCAGCCTGGGTGCAGAAGGGCCGTTCTTTGCCGTAACTGATGACCGCCAACCGGTCGGCCGCAATCCCCAGGGAGACCAGGAAATCCCGGGTCGCATTGGCGCGGCGGTCTCCCAGGCCCAGGTTGTAGGCCACGCTGCCTCGCTCATCACAATGTCCTTCGATGCGAATCGAGATGTTGGAGTTGGCTCGCAGAAATTCGGCGCTGCGGTTCAGGTTGTCCCGGGCGTCGGGGCGAATTTCGGACTTGTCATAGTCAAAAAAGGCGTCCCGCACTTCCCGCTCAAATCGCTCCCGCAGGCTGACCTCTGGCGGCCGGGCCGGCGGTGGGGGAGGCGGCGGCGGGGGTGGCGCAGTAACCGTGATCCGGGCCGTGGCTTCGGCGGTTCCGCCAGCGCCGCGGGCCGTGAGGGTATACGTTGTGGATTCTGCCGGCGAAACGCTCCGCGTGCCTTGTGCGGGAACGGTTCCGATTTCGGGTTGCAGAGCAACCTCCGTGGCGTTTTCCGCAGTCCACCGCAGCGTGGAGCTTTGTCCTCGCTGGATGCTGCTCGGCTCCGCCGTTAACGTAGCCGTCGGACGGGCTGCCGGTGGCGGAGCCGCGGGCGGCGGGGGCGGTGGCGGCGGGGGTGGCACCTGCCGGCGGCAGGCGCCGGAGACTACGATCACCAAGAACACGACCATGAGGCCGGCGTTTCGCAATTTTCTACTCGTCATCATCCTGTTCCTCTCCTTTCCCTCTTGAACTGCGTGAATCCTGTTGTAATTACCTGCTCGACCATACCGGTTCGCTGTTTTCTCCTTGGAACGTCAGTTGTCGCGGGCGGGTGCCGTCCGCGAGCATCATCCAGATTTGCGGCGAGCCGCTTCGATTCGACTGAAAAACGATATGGCGGTTGTCCGGGGACCAGCTCGCGTGCTCGTTGCGTCGTCCTTGATCCTTGGTGAGCTGGACCATTTGTTGCGTAGCCACATCCATGATCCAAATATCGTATGCCCCTCCGGCATCCCAGGTAAAGGTCAATAAGCGGCCATTGGGCGACCAGGCCGGGTCCAGGGCCTGGGTCCCGCCGCTGACCACCTGCGTCACGTTGGCCCCGTCGCTGTCCATCAGATAGATTTGGGGCCTCCCGCTGCGGTCGGAAACAAACGCGATCTGGGCCCCGGTCTTGGGGTTCCAAGCGGGGGAGATGTCCACCCCACGGGCTACGGTGAGCCGCTTCACCTCTCTTCCCTGCGAGTCGCCCAGATAAATCTCCGGATCGCCCGTTACCGATGACGTGAACGCCAGCTTGGTTCCGTCGGGAGACCAGGTCGGCGTCGTGTTCAGCCCCTTCCGATTGAAAAACGAAAGCGGCTTCTTCGTCAACAAGGAAAAAATCATGATATCCGGGTTGTCACGCGCGTAGGTGGTAAAGGCGATCCGATCTCCTTCCAGCGAGATTGCCGGCGTGAGGGCCAAGGAATTCAGATGGGTGACCTGTTCCTGGTTGGCCCCGTCGTAGTCCATCATCCAGATTTCTTTGACGCGCGGCGACAGCCTGCGGACAAAAGCAATCTTGGTCTCGGCCACCCCGGGGATCCCTCCGCCGAGCCGGTAGATGATCTCATTGGCGAATTTATGCGCAATGCTCCGGACCTGCCCCTCCGTGGCCTCTTCGACGTATCGCTTGCCGATGACGACCGGATCGGTCCGGTTCCGCGGGTCCACCAGCCACCCTTCCACCGCAACCTGCTGGCCGGTCCGGGAAACATTTCCCAGCACAACCATGTGGGCGCTTACCGGAGGACTGCTCCATTCTTCCAGATTCACATCGGCGGGCCGGGCGGGCAAAGCCAGCGGATAGAAGCTGCGGCTGACCGTTTCAAAGATCCCCGCAAACTCGAGATCATTCCAGAGCGTGGCGTCAAACAGGCGCGTGAGGGCCGCGCTCTCCAGATGGGACTGGAAGCTGGAGACGGCCAAGCGGGTCCGTTCCATTCCAATCCCGGTCCCGGTCCGAATGAAGTCGTCCTGCGCGGAGACCGTGCTCAGGGTCCCGATCAGAAGAATCGCCAGTGCGCAGCAGATTCTTTTCAGAGTGCTCCCTCCTCCTTCTTGCGGCGGCGTCTTGGTGCCCGCTCTCCCGGCTGGCCGGGATCGCGGCGCGGATTCCTTCCGGGGCGCAGCGATCCAGCGGGCGCGGAAGTTTACCGCCGAAAATCAAACCAGAACTCTACCGCGACGTTCGATCCCGCGTAGTCCGGCGGCAACGCAGGCATCGGGTTGGAATCGAAGACAGCGCGCAACGCCGACCGATCGAGCGACGCCACGCCGCTCGATGCCGTCAGTTGCGCGTTGACGATCTGGCCGTCCCGCAAGATCTGAAACGTCACAAAGACGCGCGGCGCCACGCGCACGCCCGGATCCACGGTACTTTTCAGCCAGTTGCTGCTGATCCGGTTGCGGATGGCCGTGACGTACCAGCCGAACCGGGAGGCAAAATCCCCGGCGCCGCCGGAAAAAGTAAGCCCGCCCGTTCCGGAGTCGGTGGAGAAAATCCCGTAAGGACCCTGCGCGGGCCCCCCTTCTCCAAAGGGAATCTCGTTTCCCAACTGAGCTTCCGGAGCGGCGTTCCGCGACCGGGGCTGCGGCCGTGGAGGAGGCGCGGCGCTCGCCCTAGTCTCCGAAGGCGGGGCCGGTGGCTGTGATGTAGAGGCAATTCGTCTCGCGTTCCGGCCGGGCAATTCGACCGCTTTTTCCGGAGTGGGAGGCGGCGGCGTTGGACCCCGTCGGGTCCGGGGTGTTTCCGGGACCGGCTCCGGGCGGTGCAAGCCAGGATTTTCCGTAGCCAGCCGGTTGTTGGTGGCCACAGTGGGCGCAGGCAGGGGAACGCTGGCCGCGCTCACCAGCCGCACCGTGGCGGCTCCCCCGGGTCCGCCTTCTCCCCAACCTCCATTCCGATGAGAGAACAGGACTCCCACGAGGCTCAAGCCTGCCAAGCCGACATGGGCCACGACGGAAATCAAGAGGGGCTTCCGCAAAGGCTCCATCCCCTGGCTGGCCAAGCTCCAATTCATCGTGGCGCTCAAGACTGCCATCCCGCTCCTTTTCCCCTCGTTCCTACCTTCGCTGTTCGAGCGGCTGCGTAACCATGCTGATTTGCTCGATCCCGGCCTGCCGCAATTCATCCACGACCATCGCCACGGTGCCGAAGGGAACGCTCTGATCGCTGCGCAGAAAGACCGATTGCCCTTGCCGGAGGGCGCCCTTTTCTTTGAGCAGCGGGCCGAGATTGTGAATGTTCACCGGGTCGGTGCCCAGGTAGAGGCGTTGTCCGCGGTCAATGCTGACCACCAGCCTCTCCTGCGAAATCTCCTTCACGGTGCGCGTCCGGGGCACGTCCAGCTCGATCCCCGATTGCAGGATCGGAGCGGTCAGCATAAAGATCACGAGCAACACCAACAGCACGTCCACAAAGGGCGTGACGTTGATGTCCGAGAGCGCGGTTTGCGTTCTTCCTTCTGCGTTGGTAAATGCCATCGGTTCCTCCGCCTAACAAAACTTGCGATGCGGCGATCCGTAGCTGAGGTTGCCGCGCATTGCGGGACGGGGGGCGGGACTTCCGGTCGCGCAGCGCGCCGTCCTAGCCCCGCATCCGCTCAGGAAACGTTCCGTTCCGCCGCGTTCAGGAACTCCAGCGAAAAGTTGTCCAGCCCTTTCGCCGTTTCACGGACCCTGCCGAGAAAGTGGTTGTAGGCGATGACGGCCGGGATCGCCACAAACAGCCCTGCCGCCGTGGCCACCAGAGCCTCGGCAATCCCCGGGCCGACCGCTCGCAGGCTGGCCACTCCCGCCGAACCCAGTCCCAGAAACGCATTCATGATTCCCCAAACCGTTCCGAACAACCCAATGAACGGCGTGACGCTGCCGGTGGTCGCGAGCCAACCGAGGTGCTGTTCCAACTGGCTCAGTTGCTCGCTGGAGGCGATTTGCAATGTTCTTGTCAGGGCGTTCAGGTTCTTGACCGGTCCGCCGGGGTTTCCCACCTGCGCGCAGAGTTCCTTGTAGCCGGCCTCGAAGACGGCTCGCAGCGGATTCGCCGGAAAATTCTCCAGCACGACATTGAGTTCCGAGAGCTTGCGCGCCTTGCGAAATGCCTTGAGAAACCGGTCTCCTTGGACTTGCAATGCCTGGAACCGCCTCCACTTCACGTAAACGATGGCCCAGGAAAAAATAGAGAAACAAAGCAGGATCAGCAGGACGATCTTCGCAACCAGGCCGGTTTGCGCGATGAGGGTGGAGATGTTCCCCGGAGCCGAAACTTGAAACAAAACCGCAAGCACAATCACTCCTCTTCTTTCCGATTCACCCCACTCCGAGGATTCCTAAGCCCAAAGTATCACGGCAGGAAAATGGCAGTCAATTTGTATCGTGTGAGCGCGCTCATTGCGTGCTGAAAGAGACAACGGGGAAACGGAAAAGCCCACGGCGAGGGAAACGCTCGCCGTGGCTACCCCTGCAACTGTTCCAGCACCGCCCGCGCCTGCGGCAACACCCCTCGTGCGGTTCCGCGCAGCGGCACGCGCAGGGAGCCGGAGGGGCTGAACTGAACGCCGGGATGCCGGCCGAGGAAATCCATCAGGCGGTCGGTGTCCACGGCGGCGCTGGGATGAAACTGAATATAGAGCGTCTCGTTGCGCCGTTCGACGGATTGAATCCGCATCCGTTCGGCGGCGGATTTGAGCGTGGCGTAATCGAGCAGGTTGCGGACCGGCGGCGGGAGCGGCCCGTAGCGGTCTTCGAGTTCCTGCTCGGCGCGGGTCCGCTCCTCGGGCGCGCGCAGCGAGCCGATGACCTTGTACATCCGCAGCCGCTGATGCTCCTCCGGGATGTAGCTCGGCGGAATACGGATGTCGAGGCCCAATTGAATGGTGGGAGCCAATTCGGGCCGCGTTTCTTCGCCGCGCAATTCCTGCACGGCGCGCTCGAGCATCTGGCAGTAGAGTTCAAATCCGACGGCATTGACGTGCCCGTGCTGCTGCCGTCCGAGAAGGTTTCCGGCGCCCCGCAGCTCCATGTCGAGCGCGGCCACGCGAAAGCCGGAGCCGAGTTCGCTGAACTCTTTGAGCGCGCTCAGACGGCGGCGGGCCTCCGGCGACAATTCGGCTTCTTCGGAAACAAGCAGGTAGGCATAGGCCCGGCGATTCGAGCGCCCCACCCGGCCGCGCAATTGATACAGCTCGGACAACCCCATCCGTTCAGCCCGGTTGACAACGATCGTATTGACCAGCGGAATATCGAGCCCGTTCTCAATGATCGTCGTCGCCGCGAGGACGTTTGTTTCATGCCGCAGGAACCCCAGCATCACCCGCTCGAGTTGTCGCTCGTTCATTTGACCGTGAGCCATCGCAATGCGGGCGTGGGGAACGAGTTCTTGAATTCGGGCGACGATGCCGGGAAGCGAGTGTACCCGGTTGTGGACGAAATAGACCTGTCCGCCGCGTTCCAGCTCTTGCTCAATCGCCGTTTTGACGATCCCCTCGCTGAACGGGGCCACGGTGGTCTGGATGGCCAGGCGGTCCCGGGGCGGCGTCTCGATCAGCGACATGTTGCGCAGGCCCACCAGCCCCATGTGCAGCGTGCGCGGGATGGGCGTGGCCGAGAGCGAGAGGACATCCACGGATTTCTTCATCTCCTTCAGCCGCTCCTTATGCCGCACGCCGAACCGCTGCTCTTCATCCACGACCACCAGTCCCAGGTCATGAAACACAACGTCTTTCGAGAGCAGCCGGTGTGTTCCGATTACGATGTCCACTTTGCCGGACTCGAGGTCCCGCAGCACGGCCTTTTGCTGGGCGGCGGTGCGGAAGCGGCTCAGCATCTCGATCCGGATCGGGAACGCGGCAAAGCGCCCGCGGAAGGTCTCGTAATGCTGGAACGCCAGAACCGTCGTGGGCGTGAGGACGGCCGCCTGCCGGTTGTGCGTGGCGACGCGGAAGGCCGCCCGCATCGCCACTTCGGTCTTGCCGTAACCGACGTCGCCGCAGATCAGGCGGTCCATCGGCGCCGGTTTCTCCATGTCGCGCCGGACCTCCTCGATGGCCGTCTGCTGGTCCGGGGTTTCCTCGTACTCAAACGCGGCAGAGAACTCTTGCTGCCAGTGGTCGTCGCCGGGAAAAGCCGTGCCGCTCGCCGTCTCGCGCTCGGCGTAGAGCTTCAGAAGTTCTCCCGCCATTTCCTCCATGGACTTGCGGACGCGCGCCTTGGTGCGCCCCCAGGAAGCGCCGCCCAGACGGTCGAGCGCCGGACGGGATCCCTCCAGCCCCCGGTATTTCTGCACCAGGTCGAGGCGGGCCAGCGGCACGTACAGGCGCGCGGCGTCCTGGTATTCGAGTTCCATGAATTCCATCGGCACGCCCTCGTGCGCGATCTCCCTTAATCCCCGGTAGCACCCGATGCCGTGCTCGACGTGAACAATGTAGTCGCCGGCGCGCAAATCGCGGAAGTCGGAAAGGAACGTCGAAATCTTCGAGCGGGGGCGCACCGGCCGGGCCGCGGCCTCGCTGGTTTCAAACAGGTCCTGATTTCCGAGGATCAGAATGAGCCTTGCCGGGATGATGAGGCCGTGCGGCGCGGCGCCCTGTCCGATCCAGCAGGAAGGGATGGCCGGATCGCCGGGCACGATTGCTTCCCAGGAGAGGCTTCCCTGCCCCCCCGCGCCAGGGCTTCGGAGACCAGGCCGCTCGGCGCGCTGGAACGGAATCCGGCGCTCCGCCAGAAGCTCGGCCAGGCGGTCGGTCTCTCCCGTCCCGGTGGTCAGCAACAGCACCCTATACTGCTCCCGCAGCCGGTTTTCGATTTCCGCCAGACACAACGCGAGATTCCCATGAAACCGGGGAGCCGGTTGGGTCGCAAAATCAAACGAAACCGTAGCGGAAGACGACGCGTGGACCAACGCCAGCTCTTCCGCATTCACCACAGACCGGCCCGCGCAGAGTGCGGCCAGTTCCTCCCAGCGGAGATAGAAGTGATCGGGCGAGAGGCAAGTCTCTCCGTTGCGCTGCGCTTGCGCGAATTCGGGTTCAAGAAGCGACCACAGGCGTTCGATTTCCTTTCGGAGTTCCTGCGGCTCGTCGAAAAACAGGACGGCTTGCTCCGACAGATCGAGCAGCGTGCTCGACAAAGGGGTGAGGAGCGGGACCTGGAATTCCCATCCGGGGAAAGGCTCGCCGGGGGTGAAAATTTCTGTCTCCGAGCCGCTGCTGCGAGCCGCGAGTTCCGTCAGAAGGTCCTGGCGCAGCGGGAATTCCGTGAGGGGGAGAAGCAGCGTGCTTCCGAGCGGCCCGACCGAGCGCTGCGTGTTGACGTCGAATTCCCGGATGGTCTCGACTTCATCGCCAAACAGCTCCACCCGCACTGGACGCCGCGCCTCGGGAGAATAGACATCCAGGATGCCGCCCCGGAGCGAGAATTGCCCCACCATCTCGACCGGATCGTGACGCAGATAGCCGACCGTCTCCAGGTGTTCGAGCAGGTCTTCCAGGGCAAGCGCATCGCCCCGGCGGACGGGCCGGGCCAGGCTGCGGTAAAATTCGGGAGATTCCAGGCGCGCCGCCGCCGCCCCAATGGGCAGCACGGCCAGCGACGCCTGGCCCGCGGCGAGCTTCCCCAGCCCCAGCGCCCGTTTCTCGCTGATGTCGGCGTGCGGGGAGAGACCCTGATAAGGCCGGATGTCGTGCGCCGGAATCCAGACCGGCGGCGGTTCGCCGAACCAGCGCGCCCAGGTTTCCATGGCATCCAGGACCTGCTCCGCGTCGCGGTTGGACCGGGCCACGTAGAGCAGCGGCTTGCCGAGCGCCCGTCGCAGCAGGACCGCGTAGAGGGTCTTCGCGGCCGCGGTCAACCCGGAGACGGTCACGGACGGCGCAGACGATTCTCTCCCTGGCGCCCGGCGTTCGAGCGCGCGAACCATCTCCCGAAACTCTGGGGCCTCCGCAATCTCCATCAGGAGGCCCTTCACCGGATGTTCCATAAACAGCGACCAGTGACGAGTGATCAGTGACGAGCGGACATTGCCAGCAGCCGTGTCACTCGACACTCATCACTCGTCACTGCCCTTATCATTCATTGTAACGGAAGCGCGCGAGGGATGTGGTCTGTTCGAGTCGGCGGATCGCTGAAGACTGTCTTCGTCAGCAGATGCCACCTGCGACAATTGACAATTGCCAGTTTCCAGACTATTTTAGAATCCGTGATCCAGAACTTCCGACACAAGGGGTTGAAGCGACTGTTTGAGAAAGACGAACCACAAGGAATCCGCGGGGACCAGGCACCGAAGGTGCAGAACATCCTGGCCGTGCTGAACCGCGCCCGCGTGCCCGAGGACATGGCCTTGCCGGGGTTTCGACTGCATCCGCTCAAAGGCAACCGGAAAGGCTTCTGGAGCGTTGTGGTTCGGGCCAACTGGCGCGTGATCTTCCGTTTCCAGAACGGGCACGCTTGCGACGTTGATTTGACGGACTACCATTAGGAGAAGCCGCCATGCGCATGAAGAATCCGCCGCATCCCGGCCGCATTGTCCGGCAGGAGTGCATCGAGCCGCTGGGGTTGACCGTGACCCAGGCCGCACGCGCGCTCGGCGTGACCCGGCAGACCCTCAATAATCTTGTGAATGGAAGAGCAGGGATTTCGCCGGAAATGGCCATACGGCTTTCCAAGGCCTTCGGCAGCAGCGCGGAGGTATGGCTAGGGATGCAGATGGAATACGATCTCACCCAAGCTGAGAAGAAAGCCGGCCGGATCAAAGTCGAGAGGGTAGAGCAAGAACAACTTGTGATCTAGACTGCGCGCGACCGGGTATACTTTCTCTTTGGCAACACCAGGAAGCCCGCAGGGAAAAAACGTTGCCGCCAGGCAGAATTTTTCGGCCCGCAAAGGAGGTATCTATGAACCGATTTTGGAGCGCGCGATGTTTGCTGCTTGCGACTGTGTTTGGCAGCCTGCCCATGCTGTGCGTGACGGCGGCCGCGCAGAGGCCGCGCCTGAGTCAGCACGGCTCGGTCAGCCAGCAGATTGCCAACACGAAGGTGACCATTGAATACAATCGCCCGGTCGCTCGTGGGCGGCAACTCTTCGGCTCGCTGGTGCCGTGGGGTCGCATCTGGAACCCCGGCGCGGACAGTGCCACCAACATCGCTTTTTCCACGAACGTCCAGGTGAACGGGCAGACCTTGGAAGCCGGAACCTATTCGCTCTGGGCCGAGCCGCAACAAGACCGCTGGACCATGATCTTCAGCCGGGCGCATCCTGTGTTCCATACGCCGTATCCGGCGGGCCGCGATGCATTGCGCGTGCCGGTGACGCCGCGCGCCGGAGAGCACATGGAAACGCTGTCATTCTACTTCCCTGTCGTGGGCGGGAAGAAAGCGGAGCTGGTGCTGCACTGGGGGACTGTGGTCGTGCCCTTGCAGTTGGAAGTTCCTTGAAACGAGAACGGACCCAAGGCGAGAAAAGGCGCTACCCGGAGCTAGACTGCGCCCACCAGATCACACAAGTTATTGCTGATTGCGTTCGGGTCGAACCAAGTGCGCTTCTGGAACATCATCTCCGGACACATTTACTGGTCCAACGATTTTCATCGGCAACGCACGCCGCCCCGAAAAGACTTCAAGCGATGCCTTTCTGAGTTCATGTTGTTCTGCTTCCATCTCCCCATAGCCTCTGGGGTAGTAAGCGTTTCGCTTGAGCATTACTTTGTCGAAATCGTAACCCAACCTCCGTGCCATTTCATACAGAAGGTCAACGAGCAATTCGAACCTCCGCGTATCCCACGTTACGACTTGCTGCGGATCTTGCGATCGTGGATCAATCAGGTGTTCTGAATAAATTCTCCATGAGTCGACAACTCTCTTATTCTTGCCTTTGGGCGGAGAAAATTCCACATCAATGGAGTTCAGGGCTTCTACATGTGTGGGTGATAATGCCGATGCCCTCGTGGTCATCAGGTTACGGAAGACTTGAAGTTGTCGATCGCGTCTTGCCCGGAGGCGGTCAAGCTCGCGCTGGGCACCCAGGGCCAATATCGGGCCGAGCACAATCGCGGCAATCGTCAGCCAACCTTCCAAGGGCACTCCAAGCCACATATACTGCGAACAGTACCGCTAACAGAGCGCTAATTTCAAGAGGAAAATAAGGGCCTTTGTTACAAGGGCCTGGTAGCCACAGCGAAGGGTTTAACTCGCCGTGGGCTTTTCCCGAATTTCCGAACCTCCGGCGAAACAAACGATCGCCGTGGCCTTACAGAAAAATCTGCGTTGACTGTACACCTCTCGGCAAATGTGATGATAAGATGCGTTTGGGCCGGTGGTGTAATGGGAACACGGCGCCCTGTCACAGCGCAGACAGGGGTTCGATCCCCGGCCGGTCCACACCTTTGAGGAGGGCAACTCTTTGGAGGTGGGTAATCCGGGGAGAAAATACAGGGATAATCTCCCCAAAAATTGGGCTTGACGAGCGGTATTGCGAAGGGTCATACTTTAATTGGTGACAGGGCGCTAGAAGGTTCCTACACGCCGAGGCCGAACAGTTAGTTTGTTCGGCCTTTTGTTTTTCAAGCCCAACAATCTCAATCGAAGGAACGTAAATTAGAACACTGCTCCGGCAGGCTGGCGCGGGAGCTTCGGCGGACTGCCGTGCTACAATAGGCTCCCGAATTTTTGAGAGTAGGTGGTTCTGAGTTCGATGAAGCCTCCTTCCAAGCGATCCCGTTCCCAGGAACTCTATGAGCGCGCGCAGCGGCTGATCCCCGGCGGAGTGAACTCGCCGGTGCGGGCATTTCGAGCCGTGGGCGCGCCGCCGTTGATTATCGCGCGAGGACGCGGCTCGCAAGTCACCGACGTGGACGGCCGGCACTATATTGACTACATCGGGGCCTGGGGGCCTCTGATTCTCGGGCACGCGCAACCGGACGTCGAGCGGGCGGTCGTGCAGGCTCTTGAGCGCGGCACCGCTTTCGGCCTGACCACCGAGGCCGAGATTCGCATGGCCCAGCTCATCACCGAGGCTGTGCCCTCGATTGAGAAAGTGCGGCTCGTCAATTCGGGGACCGAAGCCACGATGAGCGCCATCCGCCTGGCGCGAGGGTTTACGAAGCGGGACCTGGTGGTGAAGTTCATCGGCTGCTATCACGGACACGTGGACTCGCTGCTGGTAAAGGCCGGGTCGGGCGTGGCCACGTTTGCGCTGCCGGAGTCGGCGGGCATTCCGGCGCAGTTCGCGGAATTAACTCTCGCGATCCCGTTCAATCAACCCGAGGCCCTTGCGAAAGTCTTTACAAAACATCGGGGCAAGATCGCCGCCGTGATCCTCGAGCCGGTGGTCGGCAACATGGGATGCGTGCCGCCGGCGGAAGGGTTTTTGAAAACAGTGCGGGAACTCACGGAGCGCGATGGAGCACTGTTGATCTTCGACGAAGTAATGACGGGCTTTCGGCTGGCCTACGGCGGCGCGCAGTCTCTCTACGGCATTCGGCCCGACCTGACCACGCTGGGGAAGGTCATCGGCGGCGGGCTGCCGATCGCGGCGTATGGAGGCCGCGCCGACATCATGAATTGCGTCGCCCCGGATGGGCCTGTCTATCAGGCCGGGACTCTCTCCGGCAACGCGCTGGCAGTGGCCGCCGGCATCGCAGTGCTCGAAAAGCTGGGACGCCGGCCGGGGATTTATAAGGAATTGGCGAACCGCACGCTGCGCCTGGCGGAAGGTTTGCGGAAGGAAGCGGCGCGGGCCGCGGTCGAAGTGTGTATCAATTGCGTCGGCTCGATGTTCACGGTGTTCTTCACGCGCGGGCCGGTCTTCGATTTCGACTCGGCGCTCCAGGCGGACAGGGAGCGGTTTGCCGGCTTCTTCCGGGCCATGCTCGACCGGGGCGTACTGTTCCCGCCCTCGCAATTTGAAGCGGCGTTTCTTTCAGCCGCTCACACCGACAAAGACATTGAAGCGACGCTTGCGGCGGCCCGGGACGGGTTCGCGATGCTGTCCGAGCGGCCCGTGAAAGTAGGGAACAGGGAACAGGGAACAGGGAATAGGAAGTAGGAGCGACCAGAAGGCGGCCTCCGCTGCTCTTGCGTGTCACTCGTCACTTATCACTCTTCACTGCCTTTGTTCACTGCCTTTCAGGCTCGGCGCGGTCGGGCCATTTGCTTGACCATATCGAGCAACTGTTGGCGCTGCTCGGCGGTGAGCTGCGGCAGGAGGTTTTTCAATTCCCGAAGGTAATCGCTTCCGGAGTCACCCGACCCGACGGCAGAAGGCTGCGCGCCATCGGGCGAGAAAAAATCCGAGAGTGTGACTCCCATGGCCCCTGCCAGCCGCTGGAGGGTGGCGAACGAAGGGACGGTGTGCCCGTTTTCCACGCGCGAAAGATAGGAGCGCAAGATCCCCGTTCGCTTTTGCATCTCCCCCTGCGAGATTCCTTTGGTCTGTCGAATCTTCCGAATGGATACCCCTAAGTTCATTGGCGTTCCCATAGTTCTCCATCCCTCACTGTGTTGGTCCCGGCGGCACGGTTGGCGCGCGCGGCACCGGGGCGCTCTCCTTCAGAAGGTTTTCGATCTGCCGCTGCAAGCTCTCGTACGCTCGCCGCGCGTTCCGGTTCGGGGAGCCCTTCTCGTACTGCCCGCCGGACAGGATGGCCCGGATGACTCCCTTGCGATCCATCAGGAACGTCGCGGCATCCATCTGGTCGCCGGCCTGGTCGAGCCAGTAGCGATTCACAGTCTCCCAGCGGGAGTCCACCCCGACGGGAAATTCAAAGCCCATCGCCGTCACCAGACGCCGCACGCTCTCCGGATCGGTTTCGCTCGGCATCGGCTGCGGCGCGTAGAAACCGACCACCTCCAGCCCTTGCTCTCGATACGTCCGGTAGAACTCGTTCAGGGTAGCGGCGCTCGTAGGACTGTCTGAGAAGAAGCGAAGCAAAATGACTTTGCCTCGAAGTTGCGCGATGTCGAGCGGGCCGGAATTGATCCAGCTGCGAACGATCCAGGCCGGCGCCACCTGCCCGACCTTGATCGCGCTGCTGCTGCTCGTGAAATCCTCGTCCCGGATTTGCGCTCCAACGTCCGGAGCGGCGAGCGCAAGGAGGGAAGCCAGCATCCACAGGCCGAGCCGCCGCGCGCGTTTCCGTGATGCTTCACTGGTGGTGGTCATCGCGTCATTCCCCAAGCAGCCTTCCCCCGCCAAACCTTTTTACAACTTTGCGCGATTCTACCACAACCCGAGCGCATCCTCGGCAACTGTGTTATGTTTTCGGTCATGGGCTCCGCCAACGAACTTGAATTCGAGCTGAAGAAGAAAATTCGGGGCGAGGCGCGCTTTGACGCCTACTCCCGCGTTCTCTATTCCACCGACGCCAGCATCTACCGGATCGAGCCGCTGGGCGTGGTGATCCCGCGCGACCGCGACGACGTCATGGCCGCGATGGAGATCGCCCGGCGTCATCGCGTGCCGATCATCGCGCGCGGCGCCGGGACGGGGCTGGCCGGGCAGTCCATCGGGCGCGGCCTCATCCTCGATTTCTCCAAATACATGAACCGCGTGCTCGAGGTGAATCCCGAAGAGCGGCGGGTGCGCGTCGAGCCGGGCATCGTGCTCGACGAGTTGAACCAGCGGCTGAAGCCGCACGGCCTGTTCTTCCCGCCCGACCCCGCCACCGCCAGCCGCTGCAACATCGGCGGCATGATCGGCAACAACTCCTGCGGCGCGCGCTCGATTGTCTATGGAAGAACCTGCGATTACCTGCGCCGCCTGCGCCTGCTGCTGGAAGATGGTGAGCAGTTCGAGGCCAAGCCCGTGCCGGCAGACGAGCTTTCCGCCAAACTCGAAGGAACCAGCCGCGAAAGCGCGATCTACCGGGACGTCCTGCGGATCGTCGAAGTGAACCGCGAGGAGATTGACTGCCGATTTCCCAAAATCCTGCGCCGCAACGGCGGCTACAGCCTGGACTCGTTCACAGGCCGTGATGGGATCAATCTGAGCCGCCTGATCGCCGGGTCGGAGGGCACGCTCGCCCTGGTGCTCGAAGCGGAAATTGATCTGGTGCCCCGGCCGCGAGCCGCCGTGCTTCTGGTGGCGCAGTTCGAAGAGCTGATCGAATCGCTCGAAGCCACGCAAGTGATCCTGGAAACCAAGCCCTCGGCCGTCGAGCTGCTCGACAAAATGCTGCTCGACCTGACGCGCCTCTCGCAAGAATACAGCCGCCGCATGACGTTCATCGAGGGTGACCCGCAAGCGGTGCTGGTGGTCGAGTATGCCGGCGCTGACCCAAAGGAGTTGGCCGCGCGCCTCGACCAGGCGGTCGAAAAACTCCAGCGCGCGGGGCTTGGCTATGCGTTCCTGAAAGCGTTGGACGCCGAGACGCAGGCGAACGTCTGGAAGGTGCGCAAGGCGGGGCAGGGCTTGCTGCTCGGGATGGTCGGCGACTTAAAACCGGTCACCTTCGTCGAAGACACCGCGGTCGCGCCCGAGAAGCTCCCGGCCTACATTGCGCGCTTCCGCGAGATCGTGCGGGCGCACCACACCGGGGCGTCGTTCTACGCGCACGCCAGCGTCGGCTGCCTGCACATCCGCCCGCTCATCAACCTCAAGGACAAGGCCGATGTCGAGAAGATGCGCTCGATTGCCGAGGCCGTCGCCGACCTGGTGCTCGAATTCGGCGGCTCCTTGAGCGGCGAGCACGGCGACGGACTCCTGCGCGGCCCGTTCCTGCGCAAGATGTTCGGTCCGAAACTCTACGAAGCCTTCCGGCAGGTCAAGCGCGCCTTCGATCCCGAAGGATTGCTGAATCCCAACAAGATCGTGGATACGCCGGCGATGACGGACAACCTGCGCGCCCTCCAGAGCGCAGCGCCAGCGTCCCTTCGGCAGGCTCAGGGCAGGCTCTCGCTGTCTCTGGGGAGTGCCACCGAAGCAGCGCTGCCCCTGGAACCGATCCGGACGCGGTTTGATTACAGCCGGCAGGGTGGCTTCACGCGTTCGATTGAGATGTGCAGCGGGGTCGGGGCTTGCCGCAAGAGCGTCGAGGGAACGATGTGTCCCTCCTACATGGTCACGCGCGAAGAGGAGCACTCGACGCGCGGGCGCGCGGTGCTGCTGCAAGCGGCGCTCTCGGGCCGCCTGCCGCGCACCGAACTGTCTTCGGCGCGCATGTTTCAGGCGCTCGACCTGTGCCTGGAATGCAAGGGCTGCAAAGGCGAGTGCCCGGCCAACGTGGACATGGCCAAGCTCAAGTACGAGTTCCTGGCGCATTACTACGAGCAGCATTCGCCGCCGCTGCGCGCGCGGCTGCTCGGCGAAGTCGCGCGGTTTAACGAGGCGTTGTCGTCCGTCGCGGCGCTTTATAACTGGAGCATTCAAAGCCCACTCTTACGGCGTTTGATGGATGGTTTGCTCGGCATTGACCATCGCCGCCCGTTGCCGCCGCTGGCGCGGGAACGGTTTTCGGAGTGGTTTGAAAAACGAATCCGAGCCGCGACCGTGAGGGAGCGGGCACAATCGGGATCCGCGATTCGGAATTCGGAATTCGGCGATTCAACCGTCGGCCTCTTCGTGGATACCTTCACCGAGTTCCATTACCCGGAGGTCGGGCGGGCTGCCACGCTCGTCTTGGAAGCGTTCGGCTACACCGTGGTCCCTTTGAAAACGGTTTGCTGCGGGCGGCCGCTGATCTCGAAAGGCTTGCTCGACCGGGCCATTGAAAATGCGCGGACGAATCTTGCCATCCTAAGCAAAGCGACTGTTGCGGGCATCCCCATCGTCGGATTGGAACCAAGCTGCCTGCTCACGTTCCGCGATGAGTATCCCGACCTGTTCCCTGGCTTCGACGCCCAGCGCGTCGCCGAGAATAGTTTTTTGCTGGAAGAGTTTCTCGATCCCAGCAAGCCGCATCCGAATCCCGTGCGCCTACGCCCCTTGCCGCTGGTGGGGCCTGCTCTGCCTGCCCTGAGCGCAGCCGAAGGGAGCGGCCTTTCCCGAGCGCAGTCGAGGGAACCGCAGCCAAGGGAAGCCGAAGGGATCAAACTCGAACCGCGCCGGGCGCTCTTCCACGGCCATTGCCACTTGAAGGCACTGGTCGGGAGCAGCCCGTCGCTGCGCCTGCTGCGCGCGATTCCGGAACTGCAAGTCGAGGAAGTGGACTCGGGCTGCTGCGGCATGGCCGGGTCGTTCGGGTTTGAGAAGGAGCACTACGACCTCTCGCTTGCCATCGCCGAACGCCGCCTCGCTCCCGCCGTCCGCTCGCTCCCGCCCGACGCGCTGGTCATCGCCTCCGGCGTCTCCTGCCGCCAGCAGATCGCGCACACCACGGGACGGCAACCGCTGCATCCGGCGGAGGTGATTTGGCGGACGATTCGTTGCTGACAGAGTAAGCCTCTACGAGTGACCTCGTTCGGAGTATACTTGCCCTATGGCGACCGTCAGCATTCCGAAGGAATTGGCCGAGCGACGCGATTTGGTGGCCGTCCCCCGCCCCGAGTACGAACGGTTTGTCGCGTGGCAGCGAAAAGTTAAATCCGCAAAGATGTTTACCCCCACTGCCGTTGAAAAGAGAGCTCTGGCCCGAGCGAGAAAGCGGCGCAACCGCGGAGAATATCTGACACTCGATGAACTACGCCGCGCGCTGGCAACTCGTCGTTGACCGGGACGTCCACAAAACCCTTCAACGATTCCCGAAGAAAGATGCGGACCGCATCCTGTCCGCAATCGCCGAGATGGCTACAAACCCCTATTCCGGTGATGTTTCCAAAATGCGCGGTGAGAGAGAGGTATGGCGCCGGCGAGTTGGGCCCTACCGCATCTTCTATGAAGTGCTGCTGCCACAAAGGACCGTGCACATCTTTCGGCTGGTCCGCCGGACCTCCACCACTTACTGAGAAAAAGCGATAGGCACGGCGAGAGGTGTAGCCCATCAACTCCGCTCGGGGCGGGCTTGCCGTGGCTACCGGCTCGGAATGACAACCAGAGCAGATGCTTAGAGGCCGGGCAGGGACCTGCCGTTCAACGGTGTTTGGCCGGCTCGATGCTGGGGGCGGGTTCCACGTGCACGAGGACGTCGGCGATCCAGTCCAGTTGCTCGCAGATGTGTATGCGGGCTTGGGTGGCGATTTCGTGCGATTCCCAGACGGTGAGGTTGGGGTCCACTTCCAAATGAAGGTCCACATGATACTGCAAGCCGGTCTTGCGAGCAAAGCACTTCTCGACCCCGCGCACGCCCGGGACGGCTATCGCGACCTCGCGGATTTGACCCATGAGCTTAGTCTCCGGCATGGTGTCCACCAGGTACAGGGAGGTGTCGCGAACGACGCGCAGCCCGACGAAGATCACAATCACGCCCACCGCAACCCCGCCGTAATGGTCCGCGGCCAGAAACTGCTCGGGACGGGAGAGCGTCAACCCCAGGGCCACCAGCGCCGCCACCGCCGAGAGAATGTCAATCGCATCGTTCCAGGCGTCGGCGACCAGGGAAGTGCTCTGAATACGGCGGCCCACGCGAAACTTGATGGTGGACATGACCGTGCGCAGGACAATGGCGGCGATCAGCGGCCAGACCGCATAGCTCGCCGGAGGCTCGTGCATTTCGCTCACCTTTTGCAGCGAGCGCGCGCAGATGCCCACGCCGCCCAGCGCCAGGATGATCCCGACCACGAGTCCGGCGACAATCTCAAACCGCCCGTGGCCGTAGGGATGATCCGAATCGGCCGGCTTGGTCGCGGCAAACATGCCCAGCAGGACCACGCTGGAGGCTACCACGTCGCCGGCGAACTCGATTCCGGTGGCCACGACGGAGGTCGAACCGGCCAGCAAGCCGACCAGGATGTTCGCCGCAGCCAACACGCTGCTCACGATGACGCTGGCGAGGGCAACCCGCCAGCCAAGCCGTAATTTGTCTTTTTGAACGGAACTTCCCAAAGGGCAGTCTCCCCGAGCGGCCATCTATCTTCAATCGCTCTTAATGTACTCCACGCCCCACCTGAGGCGCAATGCACGCGGGGCAAGCGCCTCGGCCCGCTTGGGAAACCGATCGTCTCGCTATGCTATAATGCTGGGTCGGCCAGAATCCAGCGGCGGAAGGGGGCAGCGTGTTCCAAACAAAGCGGTTTCATTTCAGCGGGATGGTGAGCGGCGCAGTGTTGTTTTGCTGCGCGCTGCAAACAGGAGTCGTCTGGGGCCAGGCCCCGGCTGCCTCGGCGCCCGTAGCTCCCACCGACGTGGTTCTGACCGTGGGGAACGTGAAGCTGACCGCGGCGGAGATTGAGCAACTGATTCGCTATTTGCCGCCGCAGTTTGCCGGGGCGGTGGGCGCGCTCGGCAAGAGAGGGTTCGCGGACCAGTACGCCAATCTGCTGGGGCTGGCCCAGGAAGGGCAAAAGCTCAAGATTGATCAGCGTGAAGACTTCCGCCACATGGTCGAGTTCCAGCGAACTCTAATGCTGGCGCAGACCACCTTGAATGAGCTGGCGACCGCGCCGGGCGCGGTCACCGCGGACGACATCAACGCCTACCATGCTTCCCATTCCTCCGAGTTTGAAGAGGCCAAACTGCGAGGAATCTACATACCCTTTGACACCGAGCCGGGCGCCGCAGGCCAGGCGGCGAATGCCGGCAAGCCGAAACTCACGGAAGCCGCCGCGCGCGCCAAAGCCGAGTCACTCCGAAGCCGCATTCAAGGCGGAGCGGACATCGCCGAACTGGCCAAGACTGAGTCCGAGCATCCCTCCTCCGCCAATGGCGGGGATTTCGGCTATGTCAAGCGAAACCAGTTCGCTCCGGAGATTGACCGCGCCGTCTTCGCGCTCGAACCCAAACAGGTCAGCGCGCCGCTGCGAGACCGCTTCGGCTTCTTTATCTTTCAACTGGAAGGAAAGCGCGTCCAGCCCCTCGCGGAAGCGCAGCCGGCCATCGAGAACAACCTCCGCCAGCAAAAGTTGGTGGAGCTTCTCAACCGGATGAAAACTACGTATCCGGTCGTGATGGACCCCCGCTACTTTCCGGAGACAGCACCGACCTTGCCCGGGGCTACGCCCGTCCCTCCGCGATAATGGCTTTTCCAGGGAAATAAACTAATGTTATGAAAGGGTTGCCGAAATTTCCGACAGAATTGTGGAAAACTCTGTGGAAAAAAGCTGTTGCCCGCCCGTAATTATCTTATTCTCCGGTGGTTAGTGCAGATTGCACCGAGGTTCAGCAGGATGTCAGGAAAGCGTCAATTTATTGCAGAGGAATGGGATAGCTTCGAACCTTGGGGGGGAATTGCGTAGAGTTTCGCTTCGCTTTCCCAGCACGATACCGGGCAAGGAGTCCGAGTCGAGATGACCCACGCAATTCGCGTTCACCAGACCGGTGGTCCGGAAGTGCTCCAGTGGGAGCCGGTAGAAGTTGCAAAACCGGGCGCGGGTGAAGTCCGGCTGCGTCAGACTGCCGTTGGCCTGAACTACATTGATGTCTATCACCGCAACGGCCTGTACCCCGTCCGGCCTCCGGCGATCCTCGGCATGGAAGCCGCCGGCGTGGTCGAGGAAACGGGACCGGACGTAACCGCTTTCAAAACGGGCGACCGGGTGGCTTATGTGGGACCGCCCATGGGGGCCTACGCCGAGGCGCGCTTGATGCCCGCCGATCGGCTGGTGAAGCTTCCGGACCACATCGCGGATCGCGAGGCAGCGGCCATGATGCTGAAAGGACTCACGGCGCAATACTTGCTCCGCCGAACCTACCGCGTGCAGCCGGGCGACACCATCCTGGTCCATGCCGCGGCGGGTGGAGTCGGGCTGATCCTGTGCCAGTGGGCCAGACACTTAGGTGCCACCGTGATCGGCACGGTCGGCAGTGACGAGAAGGCGGCGCTTGCCCGAGCCAACGGTTGCACGCACGCCGTCGTCTATACGCGGGAAGACTTTCAGGCCCGCGTCCTCGAGATTACTGGCGGAGCGAAGGTCCCGGTGGTGTACGACTCGGTCGGGAAAGATACGTTCCTGAAATCGCTCGACTGCCTGCGGCCCTTTGGAATGATGGCGCTCTACGGACAATCCTCCGGACCCGTGCCGCCGTTCGATCTCGGCTTGCTGGCCGTCAAAGGCTCGCTCTTCGTCACCCGCCCGACGTTAGTCACCTACGCGGCCAAGCGCGAGGACCTGCTGGCCGGGGCACAGGAGTTGTTCGACGTGGTCCAAAGCGGCGCAGTGAAGATCCGCATCAACCAGACTTATCCCCTCCGGGAGGCCGCCCAGGCCCACCGGGACCTCGAGGCCCGCAAGACGACCGGGTCCACAGTGTTCACCGTTTAGACAATTTCTGCTGGAAACGACTGTCGCGAACGTGAACTGGGCCGATTTCAGATTTGTTGTAGAGCGAGGCTTTCTCGTCAGGGCATGGCTTCAGCCATGCCGAAAAGACGCACCTCGCGGAGCGGGCTTTAGCCCCTGAGGTCTGTCCCTCAGCGGCTGAAGCCGCAAGGAAGTGGAGTTGATTCGACACACCTTACGGCACGACTGAAGTCGTGCCCTGACGTCCCCACCTGCTCTACACCAATGGTGAAAATGCTCCAGGATTGCAGTTCTTCTGGCTTCTCCTAGTACGCGCTGACTTGTTTTTGGGGCGGCTTGAGCAGGATGGTCAGTTCCTCCTCGGGCTTGGTCAAGGGATGCTCGTCCCCGTAGGTTTGGTAGCCTTTCGCGATGATCTGCACCTTGGCCACGCCGAGCGGAACGTCCGACAGCACGACCACTCCTTTGCGGTTGGTCTTGGTTTCCCAGGTCGCTCGCTTGTCCTTGAGCAGCTTCGGTTCCTTGAAATGGACGACCACGTGGGCGTCGGGGACCGGCAGCTTGTCGGCTTCCCGAACCACCTGCAAGGTCAAGCGGGTGGTCTTGTCCTCCGCCGCCGCCGGGAGGACCACCGCAACGGCCAGCAACACCAAGACAGCCAAGCGTAAGGCTTGCCCTGCCTGCCCTGATCCCGCAAAGGCGGGACGAAGGGAGCCGAGTCGAAGGGAACGCATCATACCTCCTCCGCCAATCTGCCTCATTGTACCATGTCGCGGGTTACGGGACAGACCATTTCGAGCCGGGCCTGTCGGGGAGCGGGCCCACTCGCTTACGCTCGTGGCTCAGCTTCCTAATCCCCTGCGCGGGCGGGGCGGTTTGCTGGGGACGACGACGCGGGAAGAGTCAACGCCACCAACTCTCCCGGAATGTTTTGCCCGCCGATGGCGACGACGATGTATTGCTTGCCGTTGAGAGCATAAGTCATCGGCACGCCGGTGGTGACCCCGGGCAGTTCGATGGCGGCAATGCGTTCGCCCGTCCGCTTGTCGAACGCCTGCAAGATGCGTTCCCCGTAGAGTCTCTTGTTCGCGCCGACGAAGAGCAACGTCTTGGTCACGAGGATGCCGCCGCGGATGTCCTTTCCGGTTCTCGGAATATTCATTCCCCGCAGCGCCGGGTGATTCTTGACTTCATCCGGGGTTTCCCCGTTCGGGACCATCCAGAGGTGATTGCCAGTGTTCAAGTCAATGGCGGTAATCCGTCCCCAGGGCGGCTTGGTCAGGGGAAGTCCATCAGGCCCTGGGAAGACATACCCCTCTCCCCCCGGCGCACCATCAAAGAAGTTCATGTCGGATCGCTGCGGATCATTCACCAGTGCCCGGAGACTGGGGCTGGTGGACGACGTCACGTAGACGACCCCGGTTTCGGGATCGGCGGCGCCGCTGTCCCAACTGGCAGCCCCGCCGCTGCCCGGGACCTGCAGGCTCCCCTTCGTGCCGTCCGGGTTCTCGCCCCGCGCGGGAGGCGTGAAGATAGGCCCAAGGCGGTACTGGGAGGCGAGTTTGGTCGCTTCGGCGCGCAGCTCGGGCGTGAAATCAATGAGATCATCTACAGTGATCCCTTGCAGATCGAAAGGCGCCGGGCGCGTCGGGAAGGGCTGGGTCAGAGCCGCCCGCTCGCCCGGAACGTCACTGGCCGGGACGGGCCGTTCCTCAATCGGCCAGACCGGCTGCCCGGTCACGCGGTCGAAGACGTAGGTGAACGCCTGCTTGGTGATCTGGGCGACGGCTTTGATCCGACGCCCGCCGACCGTCACATCCAACAGAATGGGAGCCGTGGGCGGATCCCAGTCCCAGATGTCGTGGTGGATCAACTGGTAATGCCAGATTCGCTTTCCGGTCTTGGCGTCGAGGCACACCAAGCTGGAAGAGAAGAGATTGTTCCCCAAGCGGTGGCCGCCGTAGTAGTCTCCAGTGGCGTCTTCGACCGGCAAGTATACGTAGCCCAACTCCTCATCCGCGGAGATCGGCGCCCAGGCGCCCGCGTTCCCCGTGTAGCGCCAGGAGTCGCCTTCCCAGGTTTCGTGGCCGACTTCGCCCGGCTGCGCGATAGTGTGAAAAATCCAGAGGCGTTTTCCCGTCCGCACATCGAAGCCCCGAATGAATCCGGGAGTATTTTCCTTCGACTTCGGCGCCCTTCCGACTACTAACGCCGCCCCGACGACTACGACATCCCGGACGACAATCGGAGGGGAGCTTGCCCCGATGGCTCCCGTGATGGGGTCCACGGGCCGGTCGAGGCCCTGCTTCAAATCCACCACGCCCTTGTTGCCGAAGTCGGGGATCGGGATTCCCGTCTTGGCGTCGAGCGCCACCAGGTGGTAGCCGGGAGTGATCAAGAGAATCCGTTCCTGGGTTCCGTCGGTCCAGTAGCCGACGCCGCGTCCGGAATTCCGTCGGGGCGCATTCTCCCACCGCTGGCCTTCGTCCATCCGGTAGGTCCACAGCGTCTCGCCGGTCGCGGCGTCAATGGCCGCCACCGCGCGCCGGTAGCCGGCGGTCGTGTAGAGCACGCCTTTGACCATCAGCGGAGTGGCCTCGTAATAGAATTCGGGGTTGGGGCCGAAATTGTCGGTCTTCCAGCGCCACGCGATGCGGAGATTCTTGACGTTATCGCGGTTGATCTGATCGAGCGCGGAGTACTTCGTGCTCCCACCGTCCCCTGCATAGAAGCGCCATTCGCCCCCCTTCGCTCCGGTTTGCCCCACTGCCGGCAGCGCGTACACCAAAGCAGCAAGCGCCATCATGGAAACAAGGCGAATACTATGGTCCCGCATCCCGCTTCCCCTCCACCGGGCGGTCTGTCTCCCCAGAGGCTGTAAAGCCATCTTCGTCTCCTCCTTCATCAGCTCCAGTGTCGAGATTGTATTCTATCGCGAGTGCCCGAACATAACGGAAGAAATCTATTCCCCAACGGGCCTTCGCAATCATTGGGGAATGGTCCGCCTGCGGACGCCATTCGGTTTGCTCTTCTTCTTACCGTTTTTTTCTTTTTCGGGAGGGACTTGGGGAAAGCGGGCACCCTTTGCCGGTGTCCTCTCCAAAAGATTGGCAAGCCTTGCCAGCCGCACCAAATCCGGCGACAGAGTTTTCTGCCAGTTCGTTATCTCCCGCTCGCGATATCGTAGATA
>Ga0209343_10000909_pt1 | contig 40970 bp, 44 predicted proteins | sample RifCSPlowO2_02_FD_184026 | JGI IMG/M metagenome (GOLD analysis project Ga0209343, IMG submission 184026) | Groundwater microbial communities from Rifle, Colorado - Rifle CSP2_plank lowO2_0.2 (SPAdes) (version 2) | ecosystem: Environmental > Aquatic > Deep subsurface > Groundwater | place...
GGTCGCGATTGAAGAAAACATTGAAACAAAGAAGGAGCTCCTTAAAAATATTTACAATACATACTTTTTAAGAGAAGTGAGGGACATACTGGGGCTTATTGATGATTATAAACTCGGGGTATTTATAAAAGGATTGGCTCTGCAAACAGGAAATTTGATAGAATACAATGAGCTGTCAAATCTGACCGGTTATTCTTATTCTTCCGTCAAGAAATATCTTAATTTTCTGGAAAAAACATACATTTGCAAATTGGTAAGGCCATTTTTTAAAAATAAAAGAACGGAAATTGTAAAAAATCCCAAAGTATATTTTATTGATACTGGCATAAGAAATACCGTGATCAATGATTTCAGGGGGCTTGGCGACAGAATAGATAAGGGCTCGCTGTTGGAAAACGGCTTGGCTATGCAATTTATCAAACAGGGGATTGACTTTAATTTTTGGCGCGACAAAAAGAAACACGAGGTGGATTTTGTCTTGTCGCTTGGCAACGGAAAAATCTCCGCGATAGAATCAAAAACTTCGTTAAGAGGAGTTGCGCGTAAAATCCCTGAAACATTCAAAAAAAACTACCCCGAAGCTAAAATTTTATTCAGTTATTGGAATGCAAGCAAAACCGAAACAGCAACGGCCGGCGAATATCCGATTTATTTGTTTTAAAGGTGCTTAAATAAATTTTCCCAAAATGCTTGTTGTCGGTAATGTGGGTATAAATCTGGGTGGTGGCGATGTTGGAGTTTTTTAATACTTGACTTTAAGAATACTCGGGCTAAAATGTAAGTATGAATGAAATAAAGTCATTTATAAAACGGGATGTCTTTGAAGACCTAAAAAAACATCTTCTTAAAAAAGAAATCACTCTTATCGCCGGGCCAAGACAGGCCGGAAAGACAACTTTAATGATGATGCTCAAAAAACACCTTGAGCTCTCCGGCAAAAAAACTGTTTTTCTAAGTCTTGATTTTGAAAACGACCAAAAATTTTTTTCGTCTCAGAACGCTTTGATAGAAAAATTGAAACTGGAATTCGGCAACAGCGAAGGGTATGTTTTTATTGACGAGGTTCAGAGAAAGGAGGATGCCGGAGTATTTCTGAAAGGGATTTATGATATAGCCTTGCCTTATAAATTTATTGTTTCGGGCTCGGGAAGCGTTGAGCTGAAAGAAAAAATCCACGAGTCTTTGGCCGGCAGGAAAGCGATGTTTGAAATTTTCCCCGTGTCATTTAGTGAATTTGTCAATTTTAAAACTGAATACAAATACAGTGATCGGCTGGATAATTATTTTGCCGTTGAAAACAAAAAAACTGTTGAATTACTTGCCGAGTATCTTAATTTTGGCGGGTATCCGCGAGTTGTTACCGAAGACACATTAGAAGAAAAAACGAGAATAATCTCAGAAATCTATGGCAGTTATATGGAAAAAGACATCGCTTATCTGTTAAAAATTGAAAAACTGGAGGCGTTCAGCTCTTTGGTCAAAATTTTGGCCGGCCAGACGGGGAGGATGGTTAATTATTCAGAATTATCAAACACCATCGGCATATCCGCGGTTACCGTCAGAAATTATCTTTGGTATTTGGAAAAAACCTTCATCACGGAAGCGATTTCGCCCTACTTCAAAAACGCGAGAAAAGAAATAACAAAATCTCCGGTTATTTACTTCCACGATATCGGTTTCAGAAATTACTCTTTAGGCTTGTTTGGAAGAGCCGCGGAAACGGGCGGTTCCGGATTTATTTTCCAAAACTTTATTTTTAACGTTTTGAAAATCAACTTTTTATTTTCCGGAGTAAAAATAAATTACTGGAGAACGAAGGAAAAAGCCGAGGTGGACTTTGTCGCAAGTTCGGGCGATAAATTGATCCCCATTGAAGTAAAATACGCCGATATTAAAAAACCGGAAATTAACCGCTCGCTTAGGAGTTTCATTGAAAAATACTCGCCGGAAAAAGCTTTTATCGTCAACAAAAACTTTAAAGGCTCGCTGAATGTCGGAAAAACCGAAATCAACTTCATTCCCTTTTGGGAGCTTATAGGCAAAGATATTTTTAACCCTTAAAATTACACTCCAAACAGTTTTTAAATTGTTTGGCTCTTTTTTCATTTCCTCCCCCTTTGCCGTGAAAATTTTTATGCGCATCTCTTAACTGTTTGTCCGTAATGTGGGTATAAACTTGGGTGGTGGCGATGTTGGATTTAGGCCGTAATTGATTTTGTCGTGTGGATATTTATGGTATAATGTTAAATATAAATCAATGAAAATTAAATTCAGACCAACGCTATTTTGGGATGTGAACCCGAAAAAAATAGACCTGAAAAAAAACGCCCGATATATCATTGAGCGCATTGCCGATTTTGGCAACGATAAAGAAGCGCGCTGGGCATTAAATCATTACGACAAAAATCTATTAAGAAAGGTTGTTAGCAAGTCAAGATGTTTGCGGCCGGAAACAAAAACACTATGGAATCTTCTTCTCAAAAAATAAATCCGAAGAAAAAACCGATTTCTTACGGAGCAAACTGGCATTACGAAATTTTGCCCCGCCAAACCAAGAAAGCTCTGATGTTTTTGTCTGAAGAAAAATGGCTTAAAGAATCAGGTTGGTATCTTGCCGGTGGGACGGCATTGGCGCTTCAAGCGGGGAACCGCAAATCTCTTGACTTGGACTTTTTTACGGAAAATAAAGATTTTGACATGGAGGAATTGTTAGCAAGATTTTCAGCCAACAAAGATTGGGTGTTGAGTTTTAATAGAAAAAATACTATTTACGGTCAGCTTTTAAAAGCTAAGGTGAGTTTTATCGCTTATCCCTTTTTTATTCCCAAACAAGAGCCGTTGTGGCACGGAGCGATCAGAGTGCTCCAAGCCAGAGACATCGCTGTTATGAAAATAACCGCCATATCCCAAAGAGGGAGAAAGAGAGACTTTTTTGACCTTTATTGGTGCGCTAAAAACATAGAGCCCTTAGAAGAAATTATCAAGCGCCTTAAAATTCAATATCCGTCAGTGGCGCACGACTATCACCATATTTTAAAAAGTCTGGTCTATTTTGAAGACGCAGAAAGCGATCCCAACCCAGAAATCAATTTTGACATCGGCTGGAAAAAGGTGAAAAACTTTTTCATTAAAGAAATTCCGGAAATTTCGGAAAAAATAATGAGATAAAATTGTTTGGCTCTTTTTTCATTTCCTCCCTTTGCCGTGAAAATTTTTATGCACATCGCGGAGCTGTTTGTCGGTGATGTGGGTATAGATTTGGGTGGTGGCGATGTTGGAATGGCCGAGGAGAGCTTGGACGGAACGGATATCGGCGCCGTTGGATAATAAATCGGTGGCAAAACAATGGCGGATGATATGCGGAGTCACTTTTTTGGAAATTCCGGCTTCTATGGCGCGTTGTTTTATCATCCGTTCCATGGAACGGGGGGTGAGAAAGAATAATGCTTCTTCGGTATCACCCCTTTTGTCTAAATACTTTTTTAAAGCTTCTTTGGCTGTATCGGATATAAAAACCACCCTGATTTTGCCTCCTTTCCCTCTTATGGAAATTTCGCCATTTTTAGCTTCCAAAAAAGAATCTCTCTTAAGAGCGCAGAGCTCGGAAACGCGTAAACCAGTGGAAAAAAGAAGCTCTAAAATAGCCTTGTCTCTCAAATCTTTTGTTTCATCGCCTTTTATATCTAGCAATCTCCGCAATTCTTCTTCCGTTATCAAATCCAAATCTCTTTGCGGGGTTTTGGCCAATTCTATCCTTTCCGCCGGCAAGGAAGCGATGTTTCTTTTGGCCAGATATTTCAGAAACACCCGCAAAGCTATAAGATAATAATTTTGCGTTTTTCTGTCCAAATTTCCGCCGTTGCTTTTTTCTTCCCGATTAAGGAAAAGCCTGTATTTTCTGACCAACTCGTCATCTATTCGGGAAGGGGAACTGATTTTGGCAAACTCCAAAAACCTCTTTATGTATCTGTCATAATTTTCAACAGTCTTCAGGCTCCGCCCTTTTTCCACTTCAAGGTGTTCCAGAAACTGCTGGCGCAAAGATTTTAAATCCATTGGTTTCAGTATAACTGTTATTCCAAACAAAAAAACAATCCCGCTTATAGCGGGATTGTTTTTTTGCCTTAATTTTCCAACTACCTAACGGCGTCTTTGAGGTGCTTGCTGGCCTTGAATTTTGGAACTTTCATGGCCGGGACGCTTATCGCTTCTCCCGTTCTCGGGTTTCGCGCCTGTCTGGCCGCTCTTTCCTTTACGGAAAAAATACCCAGTCCGGCGATAGAAACTTCTTCTCCTTTCTTCAAAGAACCGATTATAACCTCTATAACTTTTTCCACCGCTTGTTCGGCTATTGTTTTTGTGCCTCCAACAACAACGTGAACCGCGTCTGCTATTCCTGCTTTATTCATAAATTTATGTTTAATGTCTTTAGTTTTTAAAACTCGACCTTACTGTTGATTATATATTAAGCCATCTTTTAGGCAATAGCCAGATAATTTTGCCGTCAACGCCTATCTCGCGTATTCAATCACCCGACTTTCTCTTATCACATTCACTTTTATTTCTCCTGGGTACCTGAGGTCTTTTTCTATTCTGTCGGCTATGTCCCTAGCCATTTTTTTGGCTTCCAGGTCGGATATTTTCTCCGGCATCACAAAAACTCTTATCTCTCGGCCGGCTTGAATGGCATAGGTTTTTTCTATGCCCCCGAACGATTTGGCGATATTTTCCAAATCTTCCAAACGTTTGAGATAATTTTCCAAAGAATCTCTCCTCGCACCCGGCCTGGCTCCGGAAATGGCGTCGGCCACTTGCACGATAATGGCCTCCGTCGTCTCAAATGGATATTCTTCGTGATGAGATTGCATCGCTTTGATTATTTTCTCGTCAACATTGAATTTCTGAAGGATTCTTTTGCCGATTTCAACATGCGTTCCTTGAACATCGTGGTCCATCGCCTTGCCTATATCGTGGAGCAACGCCCCCTTTTTAGCCACATTGACATCAGCCTTCAGTTCGGCCGCCAGCATTCCGGCGATATGGGCCGCTTCAATGGAGTGTTGCAAGACATTCTGCCCGTAACTGGTTCTGAAATAAAGTCGACCTAAAACAGTCAGCAGGCGCGGGTCCAAATCAATTATTCCGGCTTCATAAGCGGCCATTTCTCCTTTTTGCTTGATGGTTTTCTCTACTTCGCCCCTGGCTTTCTCCACCACTTCTTCAATTCTGGCCGGCTGAATTCGCCCGTCGGAAACAAGATTTTCCAAAGCGACTTTAGCTGTCTGCCTTCTGACCGGATCAAAACCGGAAATAACGATTGAACCGGGCGTATCGTCCACGATAATTTCCACTCCGGCCACTCTTTCCAGCGCCCTGATATTTCGCCCCTCTTTGCCTATTATTTTGCCCTTAAGGTCGTCCGAAGGTATTGGGACGGTTGTGGTGGTAACCTCCGAAGCGGTGGAGGAAGCCAGTCTTTGGATAACGGTTACGAGTATTTCTCTGGCTCTTTTCTCAAACTCGTCCCTCCCAAAAGATTCCAGTTTTTTGATTCGCCCAAGAATGTCTTCCTCGTATTTTTTTTCCGTCGCTTTCATAAGGTCGGACTTGGCTTCTTCTTCGGTCATAGAAGCGACTTTCTGCAAATCGGCCAATTTTTGTTGTTCAATGCCTTCTATTTCTTCTTTTTTCTTTTTTAGTTTTTCTATGCTTTCATATATCTCTGTGTTTGATTTCTCTATGCCAATCCTTTGTTTCTCCAGACTTTCTTCTCGTTGCAAAATTCTTTCTTCAATTTTTCGCGTCTGAATGAGGGAGTTTTTTTCCTCCTGCTTGGCGCTGTCCAGAATAGCTTGGGCTTTTTTAGCGGCTTCTTCCGTGATGGCTTGAGCTTTGTCTTTGGCCTCAAGAAGAATCTGTTTTGTCTTTAAGTCCGCGGAATTTTTTTTCTGCAGAGAGAGCAGCATATGGAAAAAATATCCAATCGCCAACCCGCCCAGACCGGAAAAACCGGCCAAAAGAAACACTTTGGTTATGTTCATAAATTTGGGTAAGTTCTATGCTCGGTTCCAACAAAGGAATAAAGTTGAACATAAGACTAAAAAATTAAATCAATAAAATTACATTTTCATACTACCAAATTCGGCTCTTTTTGTCCAGTTTTTCCGAAATGTGTGATAAAATAAAGTTATGAGTAAAAAGTATCGTCCCGTCGTCCTTGTTATAATAGACGGCTTCGGCGTACCGGAAGAAAGATCAATTTCCACGTTGGAAGCCGCCAAACAGCCCAATTTCGCCGAGCTGGAAAAATATTTTCCTTTCACGACCCTGCAAGCCTCCGGAATCGCCGTCGGCTTGCCGTGGGGCGAGTCGGGAAACAGCGAGGTGGGGCATTTGACCATCGGCGCGGGAAAAATAATCCACAACTATTTGCCCAGAATATCTTCCGCCATAAAAGACGGCTCATTTTTTCAAAATGAAGCTTTGGCGGAATCCATAGACCACATAAAGAAAACCGGCGGCCAGCTTCATTTTATGGGTTTATGTTCCACCGGAACCGTCCATGCTTATTTTGAACATTTATACGCCCTGCTTGATTTGGCCAAGCAAAACAATTTGACGGCTTATCTTCACCTTTTCACTGACGGCAAAGACGCTTATAAAAAAGAGGGGGGCGACTTTTACGCCGAAATGGAAAAAAATCTGGCGGAAAATTATTCCAGCGTAAAAATCGCCTCAATCATCGGCCGAGGATACGCTATGGACAGAAACGGCGAGTGGGGTAAAACGCAAAAGGCCTACGAACTTTTCACCGATGGAAAAGGAAACTGTTTTGACTCCGCTTCCGAATACATAAAAAGCCAGTACGCTCAAGATTTGGGCGACGATGCCGTTGAAGCCGGCGTCATCTCAAGCCGAGAGGGAAGAATCAAGGACGGCGACAGCGTTATTGTCTTTAACTTTCGAGAAGACAGCATCCGCCAACTGACTCAATCTTTTGTTGACGACACTTTTCAGTTTTTTCCCAGAAAAAAGTTGGAAAATTTATTTTTCGTGACCATGACCGAGTACGACAAAAGTCTGCCGTGCTTTTCCAACAACTCTTGCCCGGCCGCTTTTAAGTCTGCCGAGGTTGAACACCCTGTGGCCAAAACTATTTCCACCGCCGGTTTGAAGCAGTTGCACATCGCCGAAACGGAAAAATACGCCCACATCACCTATTTCTTAAACGGCGGGGCGGAAGCGTCTTTTGACGGCGAAGACAGAATTTTGGTGCCGTCGCCGCCCGGCGGGCACTATGAATTAACGCCGGAAATGTCGGCTGATAAAATAACGGAAAATGTTTTAGAAAACCTTACAAAGTATCATTTTGTCGCCGTTAATTTCGCCAACGCCGATATGGTCGGGCACACCGGCAATTTTGACGCGACGGCCAAAGCCATAGAAAAAATAGACGAATGTATAGGCAAAATCGCTTTCAAAGTTTTAGAACTGGGCGGGGTGGCGCTTATCACTTCCGACCACGGCAACGCCGAAGAAAAAATTTATAAATTTTCCGGAGAAAACAAAACAAAACACTCTCTTAATCCTGTTCCTTTTTTCTTGATAGGCAATGATTTCAAAAGAAACAAAGAATTGAGCGGGGGGGAGATAAATCAAAATTATAAAGAAGCGACCGGCACTCTTTCCGATGTCGCCCCGACGGTTTTGGAATTATTGGGGCTGGAACCTCCGCCGGAAATGACCGGCAAAAGCTTGCTGGAAAAAATTTAAAAAACAGATTATTTGCTTTTTTCTTTAAGCACCGTGTCTATCATTCCGTACTTTTTGGCCTCTTCGGCGTCCATGTAGAAGTCGCGGTCGGAATCGGCTTCAATTTTCTTGATCGTCTGACCGGTGGCATCGGATAAAATTTTATTGAGCCGGTCTTTTATTTTTATCATATGTCTGGCCGTTATCTCTATTTCCGTGGCCTGGCCTTCCGCTCCGCCCATCACTTGGTGGATCATCACCTCCGCGTTGGGCAGGGCAAATCTTTTGCCTTTTGTTCCGGCGGCCAAAATGACGGCGGCTCCTGAAGCGGCCACACCGACGCAGATGGTGGAAACATCCGGCTTAATGTGCTTAATTGTGTCATACATCGCCAAGGTGGCGGTAACCGAACCGCCCGGCGAATTTACGTACAAATAAATGTCTTTTTTGGGGTCTTCGTGCTGGAGGAAAAGCAGTTGGGCGATAACGGTATTAGCTGTGGCGTCGCTTATCGGCCCGGAAAGAAAAATAATTCTTTCCTTCAAAAGGCGGGAGTATATATCATACGCCCTTTCCCCAAACTGCGATTTTTCTATGACCGTAGGTATTAACATAATAGTTAAAATATATAGATGAGCACCCTCCCTGTCAAACCCGCCCAATGTCAAGGCGAGACCTTGACATTGGGCGCTTCCAGCAATTGGAACAGTTTTTCGTTGCGCATTATGCCGGAGAGATAATGTTTCACTCTTTCTTTGTCCAAATCTTGGCCTAGGTTTTTGTGGTATTCAATCATCGCCACCGCCTCTTTTTCCAATTCCTCGGCGGGGATTTCTATTTTTTCTTGTTCCGCCATTTGGTCAAGAATCAAGCCGTATTTTACCCTTTTTATCGCGTCTTTTTCCCAGTCTTTCTTTAATTCTTCTTCCGTTTTTTTGATGTGTTTCAGATAGTCGTCCCATTTCAAGCCCATTTGAGCGATATTTCTTTTCATTTCTTCTGCCATTTTGTCTTTTTCCGCTTCCACTAGAAATTTCGGCATATCTTGCTTGATTTCCTCCGCTGTTTTTTCCAAAATTTCCATTCTTCTTCGTTCTTTTTCTTTGGCTTGTTTTTCCGCGGTTAGATTTAATCTGATCGTATTTTTCAGCGCGTCCATATTTTCGAAATTCCCTAAAGATTTGGCGAACTCATCCGACAACTCCGGCAAAGATTCTTTGGTTTTACCGTCTGTTTCTTTTTTTACGGCTTTGGCTTTTCTTAAAGACTCAATTGTTTTATTTACCTCATCATCGTTCGCCGCCGCATCTGCAAACTTGTTCACCGATGAGGCGGAAGCTTTTTGGGCTTGTCCGCCGATGAGGTGGGCTATTTTTTTATAGTCGGGGAGAGTTATCTCCGGCAAAACCGATGTTTTTATCTTAAACCCCAAAGGATTATTTTCGGCCACTTTGGTCAACGTTATTTCCGGTCGGCCGATAGCTCTGATTTTGTGTTCATTTATTATTTTCGGATATTCTTTTTCCAGCGCGATAACGGCCATTTTTTCCAAAACAACTTCCGTCCCCAAGTTTTTAATCATTCTATCCTCGGGAATTTTTCCTTTCCTAAAGCCGTCCATTTCCACTTTTTCGGAAAACTCTTTAACGGCCATACTCCGGCCGGACATAAAAATCTCGGCCGATATTTCGCCGATTATTTCCACCTCCGAATTGGACAATAATTTTATTTCCAGCATTATATTGTGGGTTTTATAACCACTCTTCTGTCCAAACCGTCTCCGACGCTTTCCGTTTTGATGTCCGGGTACCCGCCCAAAACTGAATGAATAATCCTCCTGTCGTAGGCCGACATCGGCTCCATTTCCATCTCTTTTTTGAAAAAAATAACCCTTTGAGCGTTCATTCTGGCCATATTCCTCAATTCCTCTATTCTTTTCATTTGATAGTCATTGACATCTAAAAGAAAGGGCATGTCTTCCAAATTATCCTTTTTAAGCTTATTTTCAGCCATTTTTTTGACAATATGACTTAGGGCTATCAAGTGTTTTCCGTCTTCTCCGATTAATATCCCCGCTTCTCTCGTTTTGATGGTGAAAACCAGCCCGCCGTCCATTTCCGAACGCTCAACCTGGCCGACAATGGTCATTTTTTCAAGCAGTTCCTCCAGTAAGGCTGATATTATTTTGATTTGGTTCTCCATATAATTTTTCCGCCCTTCTTCGCACTATCGCTTCATGCACTATAGCAAAAACATTCATCGTCGTCCAATAAAGAGCGATGCCGGAAGAAAGCTTCAGGCCGATAAAAAATATGAAAAATGGCAGGACATATCTCATTTGGACATTCATGCTTCTAGCCAAACTGTCTTTAAAGCTGTTGCCCGTATCCTGTTTTTTTATGGGCGGTAGGGCTAATTTCATTTGGTAAAATTGGGTCAAGGCGGCCAAAACCGGCATAATGTAGCTTTTTTGAGTTACATCCACAAGACCTAGAAATTTGATGCTTACAAAATCGGGAACAGCGACGAAAGAGTAAAGATGGGCCGGATCAAAAGTTGTCCCGCCCAAAAAAACCTTATACAAAGCGAAAATTATGGGAATTTGGATGAAGAGGGTCAAAATGCCGGCCACAGGATTAATGCCGTGCTTTTTATAAAGCTCCATTGTTTTTTTAGCCTGCGCTTGCGAATCGTTTTTGTGCGCATTTTTTATTTCTCTAAGTTCCGGCTCCAACTTCTTCATTTTTATTTGAGTAACGGTTGATTTGTGGGTGAAAGGCAAAATAACAAACCTCACCGCCAAGGTGAGAATGATTATGGCCAGCCCCATATCGTGAAGAGGGAGGTATTTTATCAATAAAGCCAAGCCGTTTAATAAAGGCTCAAAGAAAACCAAGTTGTATAAATAAGACATAATGATTATTCTATATTATTTTCGCTTTTTTATAAAGGATGGTCAGCTCGTCTTTTATTTCGGCGTATTTTTTGCCGATTATTGCCGGCTTGAAAAAAATCGCCGCGCAAATTCCGGCAGGAACACGCTCAAGTAGGGGATAAGTTATCGCCCTCGCCCTTCTTTTCAACTTATTGCGCTCTACGGCCTTTTTAGACACCTTCAAAGACGCGACAAAGGCGAAAGATTTGTTTTTTTGGCAACTATAGGCGACTTTTAAATTAAGATTGTCCGAAGAAAAAGTCTTTGCCTTTTTCATAAACTCCGGAAATAGCTTTTTATTAATCCTATTTTTTGGGGGAAGCATATTGTCATCAATATTAACACGTTATCCACAAGATATTAAGATAAGGGTGTTTTTAGGTCTGTTTGATTAAAAATATCTTTAAGTATAATAGAATAACTATGTTGGATAATTTTGAAAAATTATGGAGAGACGCTCTTTTTGAGATAGAGCCAAATGTTTCAAAAGCTAATTTTTCCACTTGGTTTAAAGACACTTATATAAGCAAGTACGAGGATGGCGTAGTGACAATAAACGTGCCTAACGATTTCGTGAAAGAGTGGCTGTCCACAAAATATTATAAATTCGTAATCAGCTCTCTTCGCAACCTTAATCCGAGCATACGCCATGCCGACTATTTAATAGTCTCAAGGCCCCCTCAAACTAATCAGCCGGAAAAAAAGTCATATTTCAAGCAACAAAGAAACAACGAGGAACAGCTTGGATTCCAAGAGCTTAATACCGACACTGAAGCCAATTTGAACCCCAAATATACCTTTGACTCTTTTGTGGTGGCTTCCTTTAATGAAGTGGCCCACTCCGCCGCCGCGGCTGTTTCAAAAAACATCGGCAATCTTTACAACCCCTTATTTATTTACGGCGGGGTCGGTTTGGGAAAAACTCACCTTCTCCAGGCGATTGGCAACGAAACAAAAAAAAACAACCCGGCGGTCAAAGTTCAATATCTCACTTCGGAAAAATTCGCCAATGATTATGTTTTATCCATCCAAAATAAAAATATCCATATTTTCAAAGAAAAATACCGCAAATACAATCTTTTAATAGTTGACGATATCCAATTTTTTTCCGACAAACTTAAAATCCAAGAGGAATTTTTCCATGTTTTCAACGCTTTATACGACGGGAATAACCAAATTATTTTTTCCTCCGACAAGCCTCCTCAATACATAGTCGGCTTGGAAGATCGCCTTAAGTCCCGTTTTGAAGGTGGGATGATGGTGGACATTTCCCAGCCGTCATTGGAAGAAAGAATGGCTATTTTACGGGTTAAAATGCAACAAAGGGGTTATTTAATATCGGATGAAATAATAGATTTTATAGCTAAAAATATTAAAGAAAACATCCGCGAACTTGAAGGGGCGCTTAACTCTGTGATTGGACAATCAAAAATAAGAGGGAGGGTTCTTGGTTTGGTTGATGTTGAAGAAATATTAAAAAGAAAAATTAAACCCGTACGGGTTGTTACCGCCGACAGTGTTATTAAAATAATAGCGAATTATTATAATATGGAAGAAAAAAAATTAAATGAAAAAACAAGAAGGCAGGAAATAGTCAAACCAAGGCAGATAGCGATGTATTTATTAAGAAACGATTTAAACACTTCTTATCCTTATATAGGTAGAAGGTTGGGGCAAAAAGATCACACCACCGCCATTCACGCTTATAAAAAAATAACTCATGATATAAAAAATGATAAAAAACTTGAACAAGAGATAAATAATATAAGAGAAATGATTTCTAAAAATTAAAAATATGTATATAAAATGTATATAAAATTAAAATAAGTTGTGTTTTTGTTTTTTGTTTTTTGTAATTATTTTTTAATTCACAAAATTATTACAATCAACACTTAAATTATTCACATTTACTTTATTTAAAATATTTATTATTTAAACCATAAATTAATTTTATAAACATATCCACATATATAATAATAACTATAATATATTTATATTAATAATTAATTATTAATAGTATTAAATAAAAAAATGAAACTTATATGTTTTAAAAAAGACCTTAAAGAAGCTGTTTCTATTTGCGATAAAATTTCCGGGAAAAATCTTAATTTACCAATTTTAAGTAATATTCTTTTAGACGCTAATGGAAAAGATTTTAAATTAATATCCACCAACCTTGAATTAGGGGTGGAAATAATAATTCCAGCAAAAATAGAAAACAAAGGAAAAATAATAATTCCAGTAAGTATTTTTAATAGTTTTTTATCCAATATTTCTGAAAATAATCAAATTAATTTAGAGGTTCAAAATAATAATCTAATAATTTCCACCAACAACAACTCCACTTTTATTAAAAGCCAACCATTTGATGATTTTCCCAATCTACCAAAATTAAAATCAGATAATAAATTTTCCATACCAATAATTGATTTTATATCCGGACTCAAAACAGTGTTTTATGCTTGTTCTTTATCTATTATAAAACCAGAAATCTCTTCAGTTTATTTATATTCCAACAAGACCAATATGCTTACCTTTGCTGCAACAGACTCGTTTAGGTTGGCGGAGAAAAAATTAAATTATTTTTTTCCTGAATTGGGCCAAATTCTCATTCCGTTTAAAACAGTGGTTGAAATAATAAGGATTTTTGAAGGAAAAGAGGGTAGGATTGATGTTTTATTTAATAAAAATCAAATTAATATTATAAAAGAAAATATCATTTTTATTTCAAGGCTTACTGATGGGGTTTTTCCTGATTATAATCAAATAATTCCCAAAAAATTCACCACCGATGTGGTTATTAATAAGGATTTTTTTATAAATTCTTTAAAAATATCAGGTGTATTTTCCGGCAAACTTAATGAGTTGAATGTGGCGGTAAATCCAGAAGATAGTTTTTTTGTCATTAAAACGTCAAATAATGAATTGGGTGAAAATATATCAAAAATTCCGGCAAAAATAACCGGCGAAAGCGTTAAAATAACCTTTAATTATAAATATATTTACGATTGCTTGTCCAATATCAACTCGGAAGAAATAATTTTAAGATTTTCCGGTGAAGGTAAGCCGCTTCTTATAACCGGCGCCCAAGATAACACCTTCCAATATTTAGTAATGCCGATGAGTGTGTAATTAAAATTTATGGCTTGGAAAAACATCTCTGGTTATTTGGAAAAATTTTTTACAATAACGCCGCCGGGAAAATTTTATCAAAAAGAAATTATTAAAGCGCTTAATGAAATTCTAAACATCAATCTGTCTGAAAACGACACGGAATATCGTTTTGGGATAATATATATAAAAAACAACAACACAACGTTGAAAAACGAAATATTTTTAAATAAAGACAAAATAATCCGTCTTTTGTCTAAAAAAACAAAAAACAGCGGGGTAAAAGACATAAGATTTTAATAACTTATCTTAATTGGTGTTATTTTTTCGCTTTTATTCCTCACTTTGTCATAAGTTATTATTTTTATTTCCGACTCATTGGCCGCCGCTCCCAAATCAGACGGTTTAAATGTTAATGTGTAAGGTTCCTGGTTTAATGAACCAAGATAATTATTATTAAAAAACAAATCGGCTTGGCCAAAGGCGAATTTCCCTTGAAAAGAAAATTTCACGGTTATGTCGCTGTTATAATTATAGGCCATGTTTTCTTTTGGGGATTCTGTTTTGATGATGGGCGCGTATTCCGGCTTATGAACATCGTCTTTTTCTTTCGGGGTGTCGTTTTCCGTTTGGTCTTTAATGTTGGCGCTTTCCGCCCACCTTCTGACCGGAATTTCCCACATTCTAAACTGGGGGTCATTTTCCGGGTTGGTTGGTTTGCTTCCGCTCGGGTTATTTTTGTCCAGCCAGTATAAAATAGAATGGATTTGCGTCAAAACTTTCTCCTGGACCAGTTCCGGCGGAGTGAACTCCGTCGCTAATTTTCCGGAAATTTTATCCACAAGATAAGTCTGTCCGCCCAACCATTGGCCGTTTAAAAAAGGTTTATCGCCTTTTAAGTTTCTCGGCTTTTCAAAGTCTTCTTTGGGCAAGTCTTTGAACACTTCCGCTAAAAATTCGTTCCACATCGGAGCGACAATGAATCCAGCCACCATTTTTTCCATCGGGGTGTTATCGTTATTGCCAAACCACGCGCCAACAGCTATGCCGGGCGTGTATCCCAACACCCAGGCATCTTTGTAGTCGTTAGTGGTGCCGGTTTTAGCCGCCACTGGCCGGTCGGGGAAATACAATGGCGAGCTGGCGCCGAACGCCGGCGTTCGCGCTTTGTTGTCGGAAAGAATGTCGCTTATCAACAGGGCGACATTCTTATCCAAGACTCGCTTTGATTCGTCGCGATATTCCTCCAAAACATTCCCGCTTTTGTCCTCCACTTTTAAGATGCTGACCGGAGGATTTCTGACGCCGTTGTTGGCGAAAACAGAATACGCGCCAGTCATTTCCAGCAAACTTACTTCGCCCCCGCCCAAAACAAGCGTTAGTCCGTAATGGTCAGGGTCGGTCAGAGAAGAGATGCCCATGTCTCTCATTGTGTCAAGGGAGTCGCGAATACCGGTCAAATAGAGAGTTTTAACGGATGGGACATTTAGAGATTGGGCTAAGGCCTCGCGAAGCGTTACTGGTCCGCGGTAGTTATGGTCATAGTTTTCCGGCATATAACATTCATCTTTTTCGCCCGCCTCTTCGGCGGGCAAGCTGGATGATGAGGACGAAAAGGTTGTTGTGGCGTATTTGTCCAAACAAGACGGGTTAAATTCAGTCCGGACGTCAAAAACGATTGTCTCGGGAGTGTAGCCCTTTTTAAAGGCGGTGGCGTAGACGAAAGGTTTGATGGACGAACCGGGTTGGCGATGAGCCAAAGCCACATTGAAGTTGCCTTGGTCTTCTTGGTTGAAATAGTCTTTGGAGCCGACCATCACCAGTATTTGCCCAGTTTTCGGATCTATGGCCACGATACTGTTGTTGGAAGCATTGAACCTTTCTTTGTTTTCTTTGGCATATCTAGCCGCTAATTCCTCGGCTTTTTGCTGGAACGGGTAGTTTATGGTGGTGGTAACTTTCAATCCGCCTTGTTCCACGACATCTTGGCCGTATTTTTTTTCCAAATAAGACCTGATGTAAATGGAAAAATGGGCGGCTTTGATGGAATTTTGGCCCTTGTTTATGAAAACAACCTTTTCTTTTTTGGCTATTTCGGCTTCTTTGGGGGTGATAAAACCCAACGCGGCCAGTTTGTTTAAAATCAAATCCTTTCTTTTATCCAACTCTTCTCTGTGATTTCCATAAGGAGAGTAATAGGTCGGGGCTTTGATCAGGCCGGCTAAATAGGAGGCTTCGGCCAAGTTGATATCGGACGCGTTTTTGCCGAAAAAATTTCGGCTGGCCGATTCAATGCCGTAATTGTTTCCGCCGTAAGGCACGGCATTAAGATAAAGTTCCAATATCTTGTCCTTGGAAAGTTTTTTCTCGATTTTTAGCGTCAAAATTATTTCTTTTATTTTTCTGGCGAAAGTTTTATCCGTGGTCAACAAGGTGTTTTTAACCAATTGCTGGCTGATGGTGGATCCGCCCTGGCTTAATTTGCCGGATTTAAGGTTAACCAAAATCGCCCTTAAAATTCCCGGCACATCAATTCCGCGGTGCTGGTAAAAAGACGAATCTTCAATGGCGATGGTGGTATTTTTAATATGGCGGGAAATGTCGGCCAAAGGCACCAATGTTCTTTGGATATCGTTATGAATGTCCCAAAGGATTATTTTGCCCGTCCGGTCATAAATTTTCGTGGATTGGGCGATCTTTAGGTCGTTTAAAGAACCGGCGTCGGGGATTTTTAGGGTGGCTATCCAGAAAGCGACGATTGTCCCGGTAAAAACAAAAACGACAAACAAAAAAGAAAAAACACCCAAAAGTATTTTAAAAAGTTTTTTTCTTATGCTCTTTTTGGACACAATCACAATAAGGATATTGTATCAAAAAAATTAATTTTCCCAATTACCCGTGTCCATATATTCATCGTCCTCGGCGTCGTCGGGTTTTTCAGACCCTTCCGTGTCGGTGTTTTCATCAGGCCTTTCTTCGTTTTCATCTTCCTCGCTTATTAATAGAGCGTTGGCTTTTATTAAATCGTTCATATTTATTAAATTATTTTTTAAATAAAATTTCGACACTATCTTTGTAGCAAGTATAAAAAATTTGTAAAACCCTTCAAGGGCGACCCTGTGAATAATTTTGCGGGGAATGATTCGTTTGCAAACACGACCGCGCGGAGTATGCTGAAACAGTATAAAACATTAATCGCAAAATTATGAATTTGGGCTACATTGGGTTGGGAAAAATGGGATACGGCATGGTTTCGCGCCTTTTGGAAAAGGGATACGGTATCGTTGCGTTTGACACGACTGCGGAGGCGGTGAAGAAAATTTCATCGGAAGGCGCGCGGGGAGTCGGTTCTGTCGCCGAGATGGTTTCTTTGTTGCCGGCGCCGCGGGTGGTTTGGGTTATGACACCCCACCAGGCGGTGGACGGCGTTCTAACCGAAATTATCCCGCTTCTTAAGGCGGGCGACACGATAATAGAAGGGGGCAATTCTCCTTACAAAGAATCAATGCGACGGGCGAAAGAAATTGAGACCAAAGGCGTTGGTTTTTTGGACGCGGGAATAAGCGGCGGACCGGGCGGAGCGAGAAACGGCGCCTGCGCGATGGTGGGCGGTCGGAAAGAATTGTTTAACCGACACGAAAAACTTTTTCGCGACATTTCCGTTGAAAACGGCTACGGTTATATGGGCAAATCCGGCGCCGGGCATTTCGTGAAGATGGTGCACAACGGGATTGAATATGGGATGATGCAGGCGATTGCCGAAGGGTTTGAAGTGATGAAAAAATCCGATTTCGCTCTTAATTTGCGGGCGGTGGCCGATTTGTATAACAACGGAAGCGTAGTGGAATCGCGGCTGGTCGGGTGGCTTAAAGACGGTTTTGAAAAATATGGCGAAAATCTCGGCGAAATTTCCGGCCGGGTATCGCACAGCGGAGAGGGTTTGTGGACGGTGGAGGTGGCCAAAGAACTGGGCGCGCCCGTTCCCATAATAGAAGGCGCGCTTAAATTCCGAGTGGATTCCCGGCAAAACCCGAGTTATTCGGGGAAAGTTCTTTCCGTAATGCGCAATATGTTTGGCGGACACGAGGTAAAGAAATAATTATGAAAGTGATTGATATCTCATTGTCTTTGCATAAAAATACGATTATTTACCCCGGCAATCCGGAGGTTAACATAAAAACAATCAAAGGGAAAACGTCCACTCATTCGGAAATCGCCATGGGGTCGCACACGGGAACACATATGGACGCGCCGAAGCATATTTTTGAAAACGGCGACGGCGTTGATAAGATTGATTTAAACAAAGTCATTGGCGAATGCCGCGTGCTAGACATGACACGCTTAAAAGAAGTCATCAGTGCAGATGATTTTAAAAAAGAAATGGTCAAAAAGGGAGAGCGGATTTTGGTAAAGACAAGAAATTCTAAAAGAGGGTTTAAAAAATTTTATGATGATTATGTCTATTTGGGCGGCGAGGCGGCGGAGTTTCTGGCTCAAAAGAAAATCTCTCTTTTCGGCATTGACTATCTTTCGGTTAAAAAGCGCGGCGGGCCGGATAACCGACCGCACACGAAATTGTTGAAAAACGGCATTGTGATATTTGAAGGGCTTGATTTGTCAAAAGTAAAACCGGGCAAATATTTTTTTGTCGGATTGCCGTTGAAATTAATGGGGCTGGATGGGTCGCCCGTGAGAGCGATTCTTTTATGATTCTTTTGTGAGACTCGCCTCAATTAGGCGAAGCGGGCAGGTCAAAGCTATGGCAATGGCATCAATTTCATCATCCAATTTCTTGCCGCCACTTATTTTTAGCATAGCCAGCACCATTTTTCGGACTTGGTCTTTCTCGGCCCTGCCATAGCCGGTCATCGCCATTTTCACTTCCAACGGGGTGAATTCAAACACTTTTAAATCATTTTCAGCGGCCAAAAGGAGAGCGACACCCCGGGCTTCCGCCACTTTCAGCGCCGTTTTTTGATTGGCGGTGAAAAAAAGTTTTTCTATAGCCATCGTGTCGGGTTTGAATTTTTTTATTATTTTTTTCAGTCCCTTAGCGAGAACAAGAAGTCTTTTTTCGTGGGCATCGCTTCTTGATGAAACAAGGCAAGTGGAATAAAGCAGTTTTTCGCCACCATGCGATTTTTCTAAAACCGCGCAGCCCATTCGCTCAAAACCGGGATCAATGCCAAGGATAATCATAACAAATTTTTTTGGATTTGGGGCTGGCCCAAATGTTTGTAGGCGTTTTCGGTGGCAATGCGGCCGCGGGGAGTGCGTTCTATAAAGCCAAGCTGAAGCAAAAACGGCTCGTAGACATCTTCTATGGTTGCCTCGTCTTCGGAAGTGGCGGCGGCTAAAGTTTGCAAGCCGACCGGACCGCCTTTGAATTTTTCTATTAGGATGTTTAAAATGCGGCGGTCGTGATTATTGAGTCCCAGCTCGTCTATTTCCATCAAGTTCAGGGCTTTTTTGGCAAAATTCAAATCTATCCCGCTGCCTTTATGAACCTGGGCGAAGTCGCGGCATCTTTTCAAGAAATGATTGGCGATTCTGGGAGTGTACCGGCTTCTTTTGGCTATCTCTTCGGCTGAGTCGCCGGAAATTTCCATCCCCAATATGCCGGCCGAGCGGGTGATTATTTTTTTGACTTCTTCGTTAGTGTAAAATTCCAGCCGGAAAGTGCCGCCGGAAAACCGCGAACGCAAAGGGGAAGAGAGCATGGCCACTCTAGTGGTGGCGGCGATAAGAGTAAACGGCGGAAGCTCAAGTTGGATGCTTCGCGCCGATGGCCCCTTGCCGATTATGATATCCAGCGACCTGGATTCCATCGCCGGATAGAGGACTTCTTCAATGGTTTTGTTCAACCGATGGACTTCGTCTATGAAAAGGATGTCGCCCGGGGAAAGGTTGGTGAGAATTGAAGCCAAATCGCCCACGCGCTCTATGGCCGGGCCGGAAGTGGTCTTTATCTGCGCCCCCAGTTCTTTGGCTATCAAAAGAGCCAAGGTGGTTTTGCCCAAGCCGGCCGGGCCGTAAAAAAGCAAGTGCTCTATGCTCTCTTTTCGCTCGGAAGCGGCTTGAATAAGAATGCGGAGGTTCTTTTTTATCATTTCTTGGCCGATGTAGTCGTCCCATTTTTGCGGACGCAGGGTCTGATCCAGCGCTTTATCCAGCGAAGCGGCGGATTTCGGGTTGTTTAAATTGTTATTTTTGGGGCTTGACATTTGTGTTATTATTTGCTAGTATAATGAAAATTAAAGAGTTTTCGGCCAATCCCGCTGTTAGCGGGATAAATCTGCCCTATAAAACTCTAAGCAACGGTCCCGCTAAAACGGGATTTACGGAATATCGTCAAAGGACGCTCTGGTGTCCCGCTTCGGCGGAATTCCTGGGGCTATCCTTAGAAGTTATTCTAATCTTTTGGTACGCATATTAAAAGAAGTTGCTTAGAGATTTATAGGGCGGATTTATTAAAGTTCAATCACTCTTTGCAGTTCGTCCAGCGAAGTGGTTCCGTTTATAACTTTCAAGATTCCGTCTTGCCTCATATTCAGGATGCCTTGCTTTCCCGATTTCTTCAAGATTTCCGTTTCCGTCGGGTTAAGAAGAATGAGCGACTCCACCTCCTCGTCTATCAATATCGCTTCGTAAATCCCAATTCTTCCTTTGTAGCCAAGACTATTGCAAAATTTGCAACCCTTCGCTTTCCAGACAAATATTTTTCCCGTGTCCGGTTTGCTTATGTTTTCGGGAAAAGTCGCGATAATTTTTTTTATAATAGCCGTCTCCGATTCTGAAGCCGGTTGTTTTTCTTTGCATTTATCACAGAGCTTTCTTGTCAATCTTTGGGCCATAGAGATGTTCACGGCCGGAGCGATGCTGGTCGGATTGACTCCGAGGTCTATCAAGCGGGGAATGGTGCCGGCGGCGTTATTGGTGTGCAGGGTGGACAGAACCAGGTGGCCGGTCAAGGCGGAGTTAATGGCGGTTTTGGCCGTCTCTAAGTCGCGGATTTCGCCCACCATTATAATATCCGGGTCCTGTCTTAAAATGGACCTCAAACCGGCGGAAAAGGAGTAGCCGATCGCTTCTTCCACTTGAGTTTGGACGATGTTGGGGAGATGATATTCCACCGGGTCTTCCAGGGTGATAATTTTGGACCCCGGCGCGTAAATTTTTCTCAAAAAAGCGTAAAGAGTGGTGGTCTTGCCGGAACCGGTCGGACCGGTGGTTAAAATCATGCCGTTGGGCTTGTTTAATTCTTTTTCCAAAATATTCATCAAGTCTTTATTTATCCCGAGCTCCTCAAAGGTTATGGCGATTGATTTCGGGTTAAGAATTCTTAAGACGACAGATTCGCCGTAGGCTTCCGGAATAATCGAGGTTCTGACGGCGATTTCTTCTTCTTTCACTTTTATGCTGAAGCGGCCGTCCTGGGCCTGGTTTCGGACATTTAGCTTCAAGCCGGAAACAAGTTTGATTCTGGAAAGAAGGAGGTTGTAAATTTTGTAATCAAACAGCAAGATGTCATGAAGCACTCCGTCCAGCCTGAAACGAAGGCGAACCTGTTTTTCTTGCGGTTCTATGTGGACATCGGAGGCGTCGGCGCTTAACGCTCCGGCCAGAATTATTTCCAACACCTCCGAAATTTTTCTGTTTTTCTGGGTAGTGACTGATGATACGAATAAATTTTTCAGTTCTTCCGTGGTGGAGGTTTTTTTCAAAAACTCATCCAGTTTCTCGGAAGAAACATCTATGACGCCTCTTCGCGCTTCTTCATATTCGGGCACTTCGCCGTATCGTTTCCACGCGCGGGCGAGGCTTTCTTCGGAAACTAAAAATGTGTTTATTTTATAATCTTTTTCCTGCAGGTTTCTTAATATTCTTTGGGTTGTCTCCGGATTTGGGCTTTCTACGGCCACTTGGAGCTTTCGGCCTGTTTTCTGGAAAACGGCCAACTTGCCGAGGCGGGCTTCTTCTTCGGTCAAAACTTTAAGGGCGTCTATGTCTATGGTCATTCGGGAAAGGTCAAGATAAGGCAAGCCGTATTTTTGCGACAGAAGTTTGGCCAAGTCTTCGGCCTCGCCCTTTCTAATTCTTTCCATTTGCTCTTTATTTTTGTCGTCGTTAAGCAATGCCATTGGTGTTGTTATTTTATCCCTTTACGCGACTTTTTTCAACGCGCTTTGAATTTTAAGCTCCGCTTCGGAGAAATTTTTGTATGGGCCGGAGATTAAATTTCCGTTTTCTTTTTTGGCCGAGAGCAAAGTTGTCAGTTTTTCTTCGATGTTTTGGCCGTCCCGACGTTCCGGTCGGGATGAGACAGAAACCATCGCCCAAACTTCTTGTTTTGATTGCCAAATCAAGATAAAAAAAGGACGAGACTCCAAAAGATTTTTAATTTTTTTCATTATTTTGTCAAAAAGGGCGGGACTCTGTTTATTGCCTGTTTTTTCCAAATCTTGGTCGGAGATAAACGTCCAAACGCTTTTGAGCGATTCGTTCGGGTAACTTCTGGCCATGGCGCGTCCAAGCAATCTGGCGAAAGGATAATCTTTATCGCTTAAGGCGGCGATTATTTTTTCTTTATCCGCGCCGAGTTTTAGAAGCGATGAAGCCAAAGCCAAAGTTTTTCCGCTGATATTTTTTTGGAATTGGTCCGTTTCAATCATAAGGGCGGCAAAGACAAGATCGGGGACAGGGGATTTTTTTATGGAAATGTCTCCGCTTGATTCAATTATGCCGATTAGAGAGAAAACTTTTTCCGACAAGGTTTCTTCGCCGACGCCGGAGGAAAGGTTTATTATATTATCCGTTTCCGCGACGATTATTTTCTTGGACACTTCTTCCGGCAGTTTGCCGTCCTTGTTTTCTTGGTCGGGCGGCAGAAAGGAAAAAACAGCGTCAACTTTGGCTGGCAAGGTTTTAAAAACGACGTTATTTTTGGAGATTTCCTCTTTGCCCGCGCTAATGTTGATGCTGACGTAACGGTCGTCCTCGGTGTAAGATATTTCTTTGGTTTCTATTTTGTTTTTCGGGATCAATATGGAAGTGGAAAAAACGGCGGACGCGCCGGTTTCAAAAGGAAGAATGGCTACCCATTTTTCCGCGAAATCCTTTTTTCTTTCGGGGTAGGAATGAACCGGCAGTCCGGCATTTTTTATCGCCGCCGCCAAAGCCTCTTTGGCCAAACAAACTTCTTCCGCCGCTTCATCGTTTGAGACAACGGCAAAAGACCCGATGTCGGCGCAAATATTTCTGACTTTTTCTTCTTGAAGCGGGGTCATAAAGAGTATACGCTCCATTCCTAGCACGACTTGGAGTTTGATTCAACCGGAGACAGGCAAAATTAAACAAAGATGATTTTGAAAATTCCTAAAAATTTGCAAAAATAAGCCACTTCTGATATGATTACGGGCAAATGTTAACTACCAAGAAAAAAGTCAAAATCATTGAAGAATTCAAAGTTCACAAAACCGACACCGGCTCTACTGATGTCCAAGTCGCTCTTATAAGCGGGCAGATTGAACAGCTGGTCAAGCATTTAAAATCTCACCCCAAAGACAACCACTCCCGAAGGGGCTTATTGAAGATGGTGGCCGACAGAAAAACTCTGATGAATTATCTGGCCAAGAAAAACAAGAGAAGGCACAATACTCTGGCCGGCAAACTTGACCTCAAAAAGAAATAATTTAAACAACAATGACTTCCATATTTAATTCGGCGCAATACAAAAATCAGCGAGTTGCGGTTTTGATAGACGTTCAAAATCTTTATCATTCCGCGCGGGCTTTGTTTCAAAAACGAGTTAATTTCAAAGAACTTTTAAGCTCCGCTTTGGGTGAAAGGCAGCTGGTGCGGGCTTTCGCCTACGTGGTTAGGACGAAAACAGGTGAAGAAAAATCATTTTTTGAAGCGTTGACCAAACTTGGCATAGACATAAGAGTAAAAGATTTGCAGGAGTATTACGGCGGAATGAAAAAAGCAGACTGGGATGTGGGTATTGCCGTTGACGCTATCAAAACTTCCGAAATTGTAGACGTTATCGTCATCGCCAGCGGAGACGGCGACTACGCGCCCTTGGTGGAATATCTTAAGAATCAAGGCCGGAGGGTGGAAGTAATGGCTTTTGGCCGTTCCGCTTCCGCCAAACTTAAAGAAATCGCCGACGAGTTTGTAGACTTGGAAGAAAACACCAAGAGGTATTTGATAAAAGGAGGAGCGAAAGACGAATAATTATGCGAACAAAAACATACGAAACCGATTATTGCGGGAAAAAGTTGAAAGCGGAAATTTCCGATTTGGCCGACCAAGCCAACGGTTCCGTTTTGGTTCGTTACGGCGAAACGGTCGTCTTCGCCACGGCGGTGATGGGCGGCAAAAAGGAAGGGGCGGACTTTTTTCCTTTGACCGTTGATTACGAGGAAAAGTTTTACGCCGCCGGGAAAATAATGGGCAGCCGGTTCATCAAAAGGGAAGGCCGCCCTTCGGAAGAAGCCATCCTCACGGCCAGAATCATAGACCGGACGATCAGGCCGCTGTTTGACAGGCGGTTGAGAAACGAAATCCAGGTTGTCGTTCTGGCCTTGTCGGTGGACGGAAAAAACGATTCCGATATACCGGCTATCATCGCCGCTTCTTTAGCCTTGGGAATCTCCGATATACCATGGAGCGGACCGGTGGGCGCGGCCAGAGTCGGGCAAGCGGATGGTCAATTTGTTTTCAACCCCACTTATGAAGAAAGAGAGAAATCAACTATGGATATAGCGGTTTGCGCCAAAGACGGCAAGGTCAATATGATAGAAGCTGGAGCTAAAGAAATTGCGGAAGAAACCGCCATCAAGGGCATTGAAGGCGCGTTGGAGGAAATCGCCAAAATGGAAGAATTCCAAAAAGAAATCATCAAAGAAATCGGCAAAGAAAAAATAAAAATAGAATTGAAAAACAAGCCGAAAGAAGCCGTGGCGCTTTTTGAGAAAAATATCTTGCCGAAACTGGAAGCGGTTTTGTATCCTTCCGCCCAAAGCGGACAAGCAAGAAAAAAGCCGGACATCGACCCTCTTAAAAAAGAATGGATGGAATTACTTAAGGCTGGCGTCAATGAAGAATTTTTGGCGTTTGCCGACGAAATTTTTGAAGACGGCGTGGACGAATTGGTTCACAACAAAGTCATAGACGCGCCGAAAGGACAAGAAAAAAGACAGGACGGCCGAAAAACGGACGAGGTGAGAAGTCTATACGCCAGTGTTGACTTGTTGCCGGCGCTTCACGGTTCGGCCGTGTTTTATCGGGGCAACACCCACATTCTTTCCACGGTTACTCTTGGCGGACCGCAGGACGCCCAGATTATTGAAGGAATGGAGGTTCAAATGACCAAGCATTTTATGCATCACTATAATTTTCCGCCGTTTTCTGTCGGCGAAACGGGCAGAATGGGCAGTCCGGGGCGAAGAGAAATCGGCCACGGCGCTTTGGTGGAAAAAGCTTTATTGCCCGTTTTGCCCCCCAAAAGCGACTTTCCTTACACTACCAGGGTTGTTTCTGAAGCAATGGCCTCCAATGGATCCACCTCTCAAGGTTCAATTTGCGCTTCAACACTGGCTTTGATGGATGCCGGCGTGCCGATCAAGAATCCGGTGGCCGGAATTTCCATGGGGCTGATGATGAAAAACGACAAAGAATATCGAGTTTTAACTGACATTCAAGGCTTTGAAGACCATTTCGGCGATATGGACTTTAAATGCGCCGGAACCAAAGACGGAATCACGGCCATCCAACTGGACATAAAAGTCGGCGGTATTCCATTGGATGCTTTAAAAGAAGCTTTTGGACAAGCCAAAATCGCCCGGGATGAAATTTTGGCCGTGATGCTCATGGCCATATCCGAACCGAGAAAAGAACTTTCTCCGACCGCTCCCAGAATTATAAAAATGATGATAAATCCGGACAAGATACGGGAAGTAATCGGCCCGGGAGGCAAAATGATAAACAGCATCATAGACGAAACTGGCGCGGAAATTGATATAGAACAGGACGGAAGCGTTTATATTACCGGCAAAAACCTCAAACAAGCCGATGAGGCCAAGAAAATAATTGAAGGACTTACTCATGAATATATCGTGGACGAACTGGTCAGCGGGCCGGTAACAAGGCTGTTTGACTTCGGAGCGATGGTGGAAATAGGCCCGATGCAGGAAGGCCTTGTTCATATTTCCGAACTGGCGCCGTTTAGAGTCAACAAAGTCACCGATGTGGTAAACTTGGGAGACACAGTGAAAGCCAAGATTATAAGCATTGATGAGAAGGGAAGAGTAAACCTTTCCATCAAGCAATTGGACCCCAACTATGGCCGAGGAAAATTCAACAACAAATGAGGGAAAAAACGACTCGGTAAAAGGAGTCCGCACTTTTGAGGACGATATCGCCAACTACACTAAAGAGAAAAATTTTTCCATCCTTGATATCGTCGCCGAAGAAGCGAAGATGCGCGGTCTTAGCTTTGAAAATCCAGAAGAAGGGAATAATTTTTTTAATTTCAGAAAAATAATTCTAATTTTTATTGCCGTTTTGTTTGTAATCGCCGGCGGTTATTTCGGATTCGCCAAGCCTCTGCTTAAAAGAAGCAATGTCGCTAATAATTTTATTCAAATAACGCAGGGGCCGATTTTAACCGACCAAAAAGTTGAAATTATCGCCAGCCAGGACAAAAAAGAAGTTTTCAAAAGGGATTTGAAAAGCGCGTTAGAGGAAGGTGTGGGCGGCGGGACGCTCTCGGAAATACCCGTTGTCAAAATAAGCGGCGAGCGAAAAACAAGCTTGACCAAAGACGAATTTTTATTTATGCTTGGCGCCCAAATGCCGCAAGGGCTGAAAGATTACTTGGAAAAAGATTTTATGCTCCTTAGTTTCGGCGGGACGGACAATTCCCCGATTCTTATTTTTAAATCCAAATCCTACACTTATGTTTTTTCCGAAATGTTGAAATGGGAAAAAAGCTTGACTGGCGACCTGAAAACGATTTTTCCCAGTAATAATTTGATCAGTAATGATTCTTTTATTGATAAATATATCCAAAATCATGATGCCCGCATCGCCGAAAAAGACGGCCAGACTGACTTGGCTTATGCTTTTATTGACCGCAAATATCTCATAATCGCCAACAGCCAAGAAGCCCTAGCCGAAATTTTCAAACGCTTTTCCTCCGTCCAATATGCTAATCCAAATGCGGAGTGGTAGTGGTTATTTGAATGATGAGTGCCGCCAAACACACAACCGATTAATAGTTTTGCTTCAAGCGAAACTATTTTGTTGTATAATAGAATTATGAAAAGCATGTTTATAAAAATATCGGCGTTGATGATTTATTAAAGTAATTATTTGTTTTTTATGCCAAATGAAACATTAGATAAAAAAGAAGCAATAAAAAGGCTTGTGCACACCGCCGTAGAATCATATGCGACCGGTTTTCAAGCAAGACACGAGGGCGAATTGGAAGATCCTGAAGGTACTTTGAATATGAAAATTCACAATGTATTCATTGCTGTATTGGGGCCAGAAATTCAATATTATACCGCTCTTGTGCGTTCACTAGACAGTTCTTTGGGAAACATGTTGGAAAAACTTGCAATTAATATTGCAAAATTTTCTTATGAAGTTAAACAAAATGTTGAGGGTCCACTAAGCCTTAAACAAACACAGGATATCGCCGAATTATTAGAAAAATATAAAAGACGAGAGATTACTCCTCCAACAACAAAGGATTATCAATTCTTACGATCAAAACTAGCCAAACAACAAATTGTAACAAAAAGGCATGACAGCGACTATTGTTTGATAGACAAAGAAACAGGAGAAAATTTTCTAATTGAGCTAAAAATTGGCGGCGACCTGGATAACAAGAAAGCAAGATCAGAAAAAGAAGCGCTATTAGAACAATTTGCAATTTTATCAAACACATTGTCGACCGACGCAAAAATCAAGGTATTTTTTGCAACCGCATACAATCGATATGGCGAGGGTAAACCTTGGCGACAAGAAAGAGTCAGGCAATTCTTTGCAGATGACGAACTTCTTATAGGTAAAGATTTTTGGGATTTTGTTTGCAAATCAGATCAAGGATATAACATTGTACTCGAAGCTTACAAAGAAAGTTTTACAAAGTATTTCGGCGGTATAAATTCATATAAAATTACTTGGAGAAATAGGGTGTTGCCAATTTATAACGACAGATTTTCTAATATGGAGATGATGTTCCAATAATTCTTAACAAATATGACTAAAGTAGAAGCAATTAAAAAAGTCCTCGAAGATAATGGCGGTATCGCGACATGGGAAATTATCTATAACGAGATTGAAAAATATTATCCAGAAGCCAAAAAATCTAAAGAATGGTCTGCTGGTATTCGAGGCGTTTTGTATAGAGAAATAAAAAACAATAAAAATTTCAAAAAAATCGATGAGGGTACATATTCATTGGCTGATTATGATATAAACAAACTTGTCTTATCCCCGAAAGATTTAATAACGACAAAAGATGTTCTTACCGCTATTCGTATCGGGCAAAGTGAATTTCGTAAAAAACTTATAGCTTCACTCAAAAAATGTCCAATTACAGGAATAGATGACATCCGCATACTTACGGCAAGTCACATTAAACCTTGGACACAATCTACAAACCCTGAGAGATTAGATGTGAGGAACGGATTTTTATTTAGCCCAACTTTCGACAGACTTTTCGATAGAGGCTTGATAAGCTTTTCAAACAACAAAGCTCTCCTAGTTTCAGATAGTTTTTCAGAAAGAAATCTATCCAAGCTTAATTTAAGTAGAAGTCAGATAATTTCGGAATTGCCAATTGTCGGAAGAGAAGAATATTTGGAATATCATCGCAATAAGATATTTATTCACGATTGATTTTATGACTAAAGAAATTATAACAACAAAAATAGCAGTTTTTCAGAAGAAAGAGATACGCAAAATTATTTATAAAAACGAATGGTGGTTTTCGATTGTAGATATTATCGAAGCGTTGACCGGAACAGAAAGACCGAGAAAATATTGGAATGACCTCAAAAAGAAGCTGATAAAAGAGGGTTATTTTCAACTGTCCGAAAATATCGGACAGTTGAAAATAACCGCTCCAGATGGGAAAAAACGAGAAACCGATTGTGCTAATACTGAAACTATTTTTCGCATCATTCAAACCATTCCTTCGTCTAAGGCGGAACCGTTCAAGCGATGGTTGGCAAAAGTCGGTTATGAAAGAGTGCAGGAAATTGAAGATCCAGAATTAGCGATAAAAAGAACACGAGCGTTGTATAAAGCGAAGGGTTATTCTGACGCATGGATTGAGAAAAGAATGCGCGGGATTGAAGTGCGAGCGACACTAACGAACGAGTGGAAAAATCGTGGCGTAAAAGAAAGCCCAGAGTACTCAATTCTTACTGCTGAAATTTCAAGAGCTACTTTTGGCATGACGCCCAGCGAATACCAAAAATTCAAAGGTCTTAAGCGAGAAAATTTACGCGACCACATGAACGATTTAGAGTTGATTTTTACAATGCTTGGCGAAGCGTCAACAACAGAAATTGCAAAAAATAAAAAGGCCCAAGGATTTATTCAAAACAAAATAGTTGCACAAGAAGGCGGATCTGTTGCTGGTAAGGCGAGGAAAGATCTTGAGTTAAAAAGTGGTAAAAAAGTTTCGACGAGTAAAAATTACTTACCAAAAAAAGACGACGACAAACGGTTACGATAATAAAGAAAATGAATGGTGGAGTTCAAATGAAAGATACTGATTGGAATTTTTCTATCTGTCGAGGAAACGAGCGATTAAGGGGTGAAGACGGAATTAAATCACATCCTACCCAAAAACCCTTAAAACTCATTCAGCAAGTGGTGTTAACTTCTAGTAAAAAGGGTGATTTGATTCTTGATCCATTTTTAGGCAGTGGAACTACTGCTGTTGTTGCAAAAGCCCTTGGTAGAAATTGGGTTGGTATAGAAAAGGAGGGAAAATATGTAAACTTGGCAAATCAAAGAGTGGAAAATTATAAACATCAAAATTAATAAAAGAACTCCGCGAAACACCGGAACATTCTGACAAATGGGAGAGCGTAAAATCGGAAATAGAAAAAACCGACAAAAAAATTGATGAGGAGGTTTATAAACTTTATGGATTGACGGAGGAAGAGATAAAGATAGTGGAGGCGAAATAAATCTATGGTACTCGCAGGTACAAGTGAAGTTAATCAAGATTTTAAGGAAAGAATAGCTTGGTGGTATTTCAAACTAAGTAATGTAAAGCTAAAAATATGGCAAGATCCATGGCTTGATTTTATGTTGTGTTGGATGATATTCGATGCGTATTTAACTGAAATTTCTCAATCCGGTTTAGATTGCGATAAACTAAATTATTTTTACCAAAACAAGTCTGATTTTAAAGATCGAATTCTGGCAAAGTGGAACTCGTTATCTGGATATGCAATTAAGTTAAAAGAACTCTCTCCTATTCAAGATATGAGACCGAACTCAGGCAGAATGGTTTACTTGAATGATGAAAATAGTTTGGAACAAACTTTTGATTTTGTATATCAAATTAGATGCAATCTTTTCCATGGGGCAAAGGATATAAAAAATGCTAGAGATGCTGACTTAGTAAGCCGTGGTGCTAAATTCTTACGATTTTGCATAGATCGTTGGATGTATAGATGAAAGGAGAGTTGCCGCAAGTAATAAATTAAATCATTCGCTCGCATTGTCCACAAATGAGCCGATCGGCACAAATATGGACAATGGGAATTTTAAAATGTTGGACACTCGGTGTCGCACATATACCCAAAATCTTAATCTTACGAAATATTGCAAATTTAAAATGTTACCATTTTTAAGTTGGAGCGACCAATTTTTGTTACCGAAGGTGTTACAAAAATGGGAGTGCTCTCCGTGGCGCATAAATTCGGTAACATTTTCTGGCGGTGCTTGGTTACAGCTTACATATAGCCGTGAGAGGGCGAACCCTCCAAACACCATACTTAATATAACAATAGCGCTATAATACAAGCAACGACACTTAGCTTTCCGCAACAAAACCAAAAGAGCGGGCCACAGATGGCTTTGACTTTTTAATTCGTCTTGCTATCATTAAGCCAATTAAATTTTATGCCGTTGACCAAAGAGAAAATAAAACATTTCCAGGAGAAGTTGGAAGAGGAGAAAAAACAGTTGGAAAGCGAGCTTTCCCGCGTGGGGAAAAAGAACCCGGAAGTGGCGGGGGATTGGGAAGCCGTTCCGGAAGACTTGAACGTGGAAACATCGGACACCGGCGAATTGGCCGGCGCTTTTGAAGAAATGGAAAATCGTTCTGCTGTTGAAAACACTTTGGAAGAAAGATTTATTTTGGTAAGCCGAGCGCTAGATGCCGTCAAAAAAGAAACTTACGGCGTTTGTAGCAGCCAAGAAGGGAAACCTCATCCGATTGAGTATAAGCGGCTGGAAGCCAACCCCGCCGCCACGGAATGCATAAAGCACGCCGGCATATAAATTAAACTTTAAATTATGGCGGTAAAAGTATTCTCCTCGCAGGTTGTCGGATTGAAGGCCGATGTTGTTGACGTTGAAGTTGATTTGACCAATGGTCTCCATTCTTTTTCTTTGGTCGGCTTGCCGGACAAGGCGGTGGAAGAATCCAAAGACCGTGTTTGCGCCGCCATCAAAAACTCCGGCTTTATTTCGCCTAAAACCCGCAACCAAAAAGTGGTGGTTTCTTTGGCGCCGGCTGAACTAAAGAAAGAAGGGCCAGTTTTTGATTTAAGCATCGCTATGGCTTACCTGCTTGCTTCCAAACAGATATTTTTTGAGCCGGCAGGTAAAATATTTCTGGGCGAGCTGGCCTTGAACGGGGAAATTAGGCCGATAAAAGGCGTTTTGTCGTTGGTAAAAAATGCCAAGAGCCTTGGTTTTGAAGAAATCTTCCTGCCGAAAGCCAATGCCAAAGAAGCGGCGCTGATAGACGGCGTCAAAATTTTTGCCTGCGAAAAATTGGAAGACATCGCCAATCATTTTGACAAAGAAAATACGATAGCGCTGAAAGAACAGCCGAAAACTGAAATTGATTTTGATAATTACCAAAGCGAAATTTTATTTGATTTTTCCGACATAAAAGGGCAGGAGACGGCTAAAAGGGGATTGGAAATTGCCGCCGCCGGCGGGCATAACGTGATGATGTCCGGTCCGGCCGGCACCGGCAAAACCATGCTGGCCAAAGCGTTCGCCTCCATTTTGCCGCCCTTGTCTTTTGAAGAAATTTTGGAAACCACTTCCATTCACAGCGTCGCCGGAGCGTTAAATGGCGACTTTGTTTTGCAGAGGCCTTTTCGGAGTCCGCACCATACCTCGTCTTACGTGGCTTTGGTCGGCGGAGGGGTTTACCCCAAGCCGGGAGAAATAACCTTGAGCCATCGGGGAGTTTTGTTTTTGGACGAGTTTCCAGAGTTTGAAAGAAGAGTGATAGAATCTTTGCGTCAGCCGCTGGAAGAAGGGTTCGTCAATGTTTCTCGGGCCAAAGGAAGCGTTACTTTTCCGGCCAGATTCATAATGATTTGCGCCATGAACCCCTGCCCTTGCGGGAATCATGGCTCAAAGAAAAAAGATTGCGTTTGTCCGCAAGGCGCGCTGATAAGGTATCAGAGAAAAATTTCCGGTCCGATAGTGGACAGGGTGGATTTGTGGGTGGAAGTTCCCCAAGTGGACCATCAAAAACTTTCCGATGAAAAAATTGTTTCCGAACCGTCGGGAAATATCAGAAAAAGAGTGATCAAAGCCAGAGAAATCCAGAAGAAAAGATTTGCCGCGGAAAATAAAATAAAAAAGTCAAAAAGAAAAGGCGAATTTGAGGTTGGCGTTATGACCAACAGCGAAATGGGAGTAAAAGAGCTCAAAAAATTCGCCGTATTGTCCGAAAAAGTAAAAAATATTTTAAATTACGCCGCCGGCAAACTGGACTTATCCGCCCGCGCCTACCATCGCGTCATCAAACTCTCTCGCACCATCGCCGACTTGGACGGCGCGGAGAATATAGAAGCCAATCACATTTTAGAGGCCTTGCAATATCGGCCGAAATAAATAATAAAACAATGCCCAGAAAAATTTGCCGGCATTGCGATCCGATTGTCAGCCATTCGTGGCATTTTTCGGAGCGGGTGGGAAGTTTCTTGTTTCCGTTGACACGGTTTTTGACACCTGCGAGGCAGATGCTGGAAAACAAATTTCCCAAACTGCTTTTTGGGCTTTATAAAATAATTTTATACAATTTATTCAGAGCGCTTCTGACCATTCGGATATTGAAAGAAACCAATATCGCGGACGACGACGAAACTTTGTCCAATAGGACGCTTGTTGTCGCCAGAGAAGCGGCCAAAAGAGGATTCCCTGTCAAGTCTTTTAAATTTTTAGGCGGGGGAAGTACAAATTTTTTCTCCATAAAAACAAAAAAAAGGAAAATGATTTTTAGCAGTCTGCCTACTGAAGACATAACAAAAATTTCTAAAATAGACTTTGACGACAAGTATGAATTCAAGCGAATTTTACAAGCCGCCAACTTTCCCGGCGCGGAAGGAGAACGTTTTAGCAAAATTAAGCCGGCGCTCGCTTACGCCAAGAAACTCGGTTTTCCTTTGGCGGTTAAGCCGAACAACAGTTCATTAAGCAAACATATCACCTGCAACATCCAAAACGAGGCCGATTTGAAAAAAGCGATACGCGTCGCCCAAATAATCAATCCGTATTTTATTGTGGAAAAATTTATCAAGGGCGATACGCACCGCGTTACTTTGATTGACCACGAAATGGCGGGATGCTGCATGCGGGAGGCGCCCAACGTTACGGGCGACGGAATTCATACTATGGCGGAGTTGATTGAAATAAAAAACAGGCATCCGTGGCGGGGAGAGGCTAATCAGAAAAATTTTACTCTGCATAAAATTGTCGCGGACGAAAGCGCGCAAGTTTTTTTGGCAAAGCGGGGGCTAACAGTTGAAACCGTTTTACCGAAAGGAACAAAGGCGTATTTGCGGGATAAAATTATTTTAAAAAGCGGCGCGGATATCCACGACAAAACCGACGAAGTTCATCCGGACAACCTCGCGCTTTTTGAAAAAGTTTCCCGCCTTTGCGATACTCCGCTTGTCGGTTTGGACTTCATTTGCCAAGATATTTCCCGCCCTTATCATCAACAGGAATGCGCCGTCTTGGAAGCCAATTCTTTGCCCTACATTGATATGCACCATTATCCCGTTACTGGCAAACCCAGAAACATCGCCGGCTTGATTGTGGATTATGTTTTGATGAGGCCATTGCAATGAAAGGCTAGTTTGTATCTGCCTTTTGTTGTATTTAAATTGCCGACTGATTGACGTCAAGTTTATCTTAAGATAAACTTGATTTATTATGAAAAATTCAATAATAGGGCTTAAAGATTTAAGAGAAAATATGGATAATTATATTTCTCAAATTGAAAAAGGGAAATCTTTTGTCGTGGTGAGAAAATCAAAACCTGTTTTCAGATTGGCTCCGTTGGATGTGTGGGGCGATGAAGGGGCGTGGGAAAGGATTATTGATTTTGCGAAGATTAAAAAGGGAGGAGTGCCGTTGAGTGATGTTTTAGCAAAAATTTAATTTATGGACAGGGTTACCAAATTTCTGAACAAGTTAAGTCAGAAAGAGCGAAATGTCATTAAAGAAGTTTTGGAAAAAGTTAAATTTGGGAATATTGCAAAACTAGACATTAAAAAATTAAAAGGATTGGATAATTGTTTTCGCATCAGAAAAGGAGAAATAAGAATAATTTACAGAATTGATGAGAACAAGGAAGTGTTTTTATTAAGCATTGAAAGAAAAAATGACAATACTTATAAATTTTTATGAAAAAGTTTGTTTCCAATAATCCGGAAGAGTTAAAGAAAATTGCCAAAGACTTGGCCGTCAACCTAATGTCAAGGTCTCGCCTTGACATAGGCGGGGGCGCTTTGGTTTTGGCTTTGACGGGGGATTTGGGAAGCGGGAAGACGACGTTCGCGCAGGCGTTTGCCGGAACGTTGGGCGTAAAAGAAAAAGTGAAAAGTCCGACATTTATAATATTTAGAAAATCAAAAATCATCCCGCTGTTAGCGGGGCAAAACTCAAAATTTAGGTGTTTTTATCATTTTGATGTTTATAGAATAAACAGCGAAAAAGAAATCTTGAATCTGGGCTGGGAAGAAATAATTTCCAATCCGAAAAATATCGTTCTAGTGGAATGGGCGGACAAGATAGAAAAAATTCTGCCGAAAAATAGCATCAAAATAAATTTCAAGCACTTGAAGGGGGACAAAAGAGAGATGGAGATAACTTGACGGCAATATCATATATGATATATAATGAAAATGGCTGAATATAAAGTAAAATTTTACAAAAACAGCAATAATGGATAAACAAAAACATAATATTGTTTCACGCTTTTTTAAGAAAACATTAAAAAACAAAAAAGATACTGATTTTGACGTGTATCTTAAAAGGCATTTAAAGAATAAAGAATTCAAAAAGCATTATGATGAATTCGGCAAACAGCTGGAGATTGCCTACCAACTCGCACGACTTAGAAAAGAAAAAAGAATGAGTCAGATAGAGTTGGCCAAACAAATCGGTACTACTCAAAGCAACATAGCGCGAATGGAAAGCGGTCAGCAAAATTTTACCATCGGCACACTAATCAAGTTGGCGGAAGTTTTTAAAAAAGACTTAAAGGTATCCATTGTATGAAAAAAATTTTTCTCGCAACGAAAACGTAGTAATTTTTAATGGAACAACTCAACCAATATCAAGCACTCAAATACGCAATATGATAAAAAACAACGATATTGGTTACAAAAAATTTATTCCTGATAAAATCGCCATTTATATTGAAAATCATAATCTGTATTTTTAGTTTTCAAATCGGTTTCACGGTTAAAGAATAATTAAACTGTGGTAGAATTGAGTTAATGCCTGAAACCAATCGAAAAATTCTTGTTCTTTTGGACGCTCACGCGATATTGCATCGGGCGTTCCATGCCTTGCCGGATTTCACTTCGCCCAAAGGCGAGCCAACGGGAGCGCTTTACGGTTTTACCGCTTTTTTGATAAAAGTTATTCGCGAGCTGAAGCCGGATTACATAGCCGCCGCTTACGACCTGCCCAAGCCGACTTTTCGGCACATCGCTTACGATAAATACAAAGCCGGGCGGACGAAAATGGACGACAGTTTGGCTAAGCAGATAAATCGCTCTCATGATATTTTAAAGGCCTTCAATGTTCCCGTTTACAGCGCGGAGGGTTTTGAAGCGGACGATGTTTTGGGAACGATAGTGGAAAAAATTCAAAAAAATCCGGAATGGGAAAAGGGCATAAAGACGGTCATCGCTTCGGGCGATATGGATACACTCCAACTTGTAAGAGATAATGATGTGGTTATTTATACTCTAAAAAAAGGAATAAACGAAACGATTGTCTACGATGAAAAAGCGGTGGTTGAAAGATACGGTTTTGGGCCGGAATTGATAGTTGATTATAAAGCGCTCAAAGGCGATCCGTCAGACAACATAATTGGTGTCAAAGGCATAGGAGAAAAAAGCGCCACCGAGCTGATAAAAAAATACGGCGGGATTGAAAATATTTTTGCCAAACTGAAAGAAGGAAAAATTGAAGCCAAGTCGAGAGTCATAGAACTGCTCAAGAGGGGGGAAGAAGAGGCGCAATTCAGCAAGACTTTGGCGGAAATAAGAAGAGACGCGCCGATTGATTTCTATTTGGAAAAAATTTCATGGAAAGAAAAGTTTTATAAAGAAAAGACGAAACCAATTTTGAATGAACTCGGATTTAGAAGTTTGGCAGACCGACTGAACAGGGAAAACAAAAAAAGCATCGAAGTTGGACAAGAAAAAGAAACCAAAGAAATAAAAAATGAATCGGCAAAAGAGATGAAAACAAAGACGATTGTTTCCGACCAAATTATGGACAATATTGAAAAGCCACTGATTAAAATTCTTTCCGAGATGGAAAATCGCGGCGTGCTTCTTGATGTGAATTATTTGAAAAAATTATCGGAAGAAAAACATAAAGAGTTGAACGAACTTGAGAAAAAAATATGGAAATTGGCCGGGCAAGAATTCAATATCAATTCTCCAAAACAAATGGGCGAAGTTTTGTTTGTTAAACTCGGTCTTGGCGGAGCGAGGCCCAAAAAGACGGCCACCGGCGCTTACTCCACAAATATTTCCCAACTTGTTAAGCTCAAAGGAAACCATCCGATAATTGACGATATAATGGAGTACCGCGAAGTTTCCAAACTTGTTTCCACTTATATTGACGCCTTGCCCCAATTGGCGGATAAAAATAATCGTCTTCATACCCATTTTGATTCTTTTGGCGCGGCAACAGGAAGACTTTCTTCGCAAAATCCTAATTTACAAAATATCCCCAAAAAAACCGAAAGAGGCAGGGAAGTAAGAAAAGCTTTTGTCGCCGACAAAGGTTTTGAGCTGGCTGCTTTTGATTATTCGCAAATAGATTTACGATCGGCGGCGATTTTAAGCGGGGATAAAAATTTGGCGGAAATTTTCCAAAAAGGCGATGACGCGCATGCTTTAGCGGCCGCAAAAGTTTTTGGCGTCAAGCCGGAAAAAGTGACGGCGGGGATGAGGAGGAAAATAAAAGTCATAAATTTCGGGGTTTTATATGGAATGGGCATCAACGCGTTAAGGAAAAATCTCGGAGGAACGAGAGAGGAAGCGCAGAAGTTTTACGGCGAATATTTCAAAAATTTCAGCGGCCTGAAAGAGTATATAGAAAAAACAAAAAAATTCGCCAGAGAAAACGGCTGGACAGAAACGCTTTTCGGCCGGCGCAGATATTTTCCGGAAATAAATTCTTCCGCCGGATTCTTGCAAAAAGAAGCAGAAAGAATGGCGGTCAATATGCCGATACAGGGCACTTCGGCCGATTTTATAAAATTGGCTATGGTGCTGGTGGATAAAGCGTTGGAAGAAAATGGATTGAAAGATAAAGTTTTTATGCTTTTGCAAATCCACGACGAGTTGCTTTTTGAAATTAGAAACGATGCGATTGGAACGGCCGTTCCAATCATAAAAAAAGCGATGGAGAGCGTTTACCCGTTGGAAGAAAAAGATATTGAACTTGTCGCCGAACAGTATAAAAAAATAAACTTGCCGGAAGTGCCGACAGAAGTGAAAGTGGAAGCAGGCGATAATTGGGATGAAATGAAGGAATTATAATTTTTTATGTTTTATTTACTTCACGGCCAAGATATATACAGAAGCAAGGAAAAGCTCAATGAGCTTGTTGCGCATTTTAAAACCAAAGTTTCCGATTTGGGATTTTTTAGAATTGAGGGAGAAAATTTCAGCGAGGCGGAGTTTAAAGAATTATTGAAAGGGAAGACTTTGTTTGAAAAAAAATACGTGGTTGTCTGCGAAAGAGTTTTGGAAAATAAAGAAGCGTCAAATTTCATATTGGACAACTCGGACGACTTGGCGAAGACGGATAATATGTTTCTTTTTTTGGAAGAAGAAGTTGATGAGAAAATTTTGGAGGAATTTAAAAAATCGGCCTACAAAATCCAAGAATACAAACCTCTTGACGGTATTAAGTTGAAAGCATGGTTCGCGACTAAAAAAATTCCGGCAAATATCGCTTCCGAGATTATAAAAAAAAGCGGTTCTGATTTATGGCGCGCCTCTAAAGAAATTGAAAAATACGCGCTTGGCGAGTTAACCGCCAAGCAAGAAACAGTCGCGGAGTATAATCCATTCGCTATTTGCGACGCATTTGCCGAGAAAAATAAAGTCAAGGCCTGGATTATTTACCAGCAAGCGTTAAAGTGGGGCATCCCGGCCAAGGAAGTGTTTTTCAAAATTCTTTGGCAGATAAAAAATATATTGTTGGTAAAGAAGCTCGCTGGCGCTGGCGTGGCGGACATTGCCAAAGAGTCAGGGCTTAAACCGTTTGTGGCCGGTAAGGCGATAAAAGCCGCAAAAAATTTTTCCGAAGAAGAGCTGATAAATTATTCCTACGAAATGCTGAAAATTTATCATGAAGAAAGAAGGGGAGAATCAGAACTGCCGATTGAATTTGAAAAATTGTTGATTTCATCGTGAAGTTCCCCAATAGCTGTTTTTTTATTCTATCTTGTCAATCCTTCTTTTGTATTTTTCTCCGTTGGAAAAAGTGGTAGTCAGCCAAGTCTCAATAATTTGTTTGGCCAATTCAAAATTTATTTCATCGGCGGGAAGAGATAAAACATTGGTATTATCATGTTCGCGGGACTGTTTGGCGGTTGCGACATCGTCGGCTAAAGCGGAACGGACTCCGCGGAATTTGTTGGCGGTGATATCCACCCCCACTCCTGATCCGCATATCAGTACGCCCTTGTGTTCCTCCGGTTTTTCCGACACTTTTTGAGCCACCAATTTGGCGAAATCGGTGTAGTCGTCGTTGGGGTCGTAAGAAAAATTTCCCATATCTTCAAATTGATATTTTTTTTCCGCCAGAAACTTTTTTATTTCTTCTTTGAGTTGGAATCCGCGATGGTCGGCGCCTAAATAAATCATAGCGTTATTTTAATGTATTTTGGCAAAAAAAACAGCGCGCGAAATTTTTTATATTAAAAATACACCACTTTTGAAAAAGTTGCAACCGGTTGTTTGTGTTTCATAAATTGCCTCCACGAGGATTCGAACCTCGGACCATCTCCTTAAAAGGGAGCTGCTCTACCACCTGAGCTATGGAGGCGTAAATTTATTTCTTTACAAAGGCAAATCAAAGGCAAATAGTCCCGGCCCCGTTAATATCAAAGAAACGGCCACGGCCAGTTTTATGAACCTTTCGGCCCAAGGGCGAGGATGTTTTCCGCCCACCACAGGAGTACTTCCAATTTCTACACTCGTTTCACTCGTAAGAAATTTAGGTCGCATTATGATTGAGTTGACGATTATTATAAGCGATACGGCTATCGCGGCGGCTTGAGTGAAGAGACCGATGACAAGAAAAATTCCGCTTAGAAAAACAATCCCGCCCAAGATTCTTTGGGGTGTTTTTTCTTTGGCGATTATTTTTCTAAAACCGCCAATTATAAGAGGAATGCCCAAAGCGATTCTCAACACAAAAGGGGCCACAAACGAAAAATTGAAAAGTTCCGGAAATAGACTGGGCATTTTCGCATTATAACCTCAGTAGGACACAGAGTCAACAATATTATTTTTGTCGTCATAGAGAGTAATAATTTCTCTGGATTTTTTCCACAGTTCTTCATTTCTTCCCAAATAGATTCGCCACTCCGGAACATAGAAATCAGCGTCGCCTTTATGTTTTTCCGCGCAGGATTTATAGTTGGCGTTTTGCAACAAGTAATCTTGACAGGAAGAAGAAAGTTTAAACGAAAATGTATATGGAATAGAAACGATAGTTTGGCAAGAAAACACCCTGTCTATATAATCAAGGCAAGCATCGTTCAATCCGGAGGGGAGGTTCTCATTTTTTAAAAGGGGGCACTCGGTATTGATTTTTGGCGCAAATTCGTGAAATTGCTCAAAATAGCCGGCGCATTTGTTGAGCTTAAAACTTATTCCAAGGGGGCTTGTCCCTGTTATAATGACCGCTTTTTCTCCCGGTTTTAGGTAAACATCTTCTTGGGGCTGGATGTTGACTTCGGCGTAGACAAAGGAGGTTCCCCCATTGATTGCAACATCAAAACCGCCTTTGCCTTTCAGTTTCCAGCCCGTAATTTTCATTGAGTTTTTGTTTTTATTGTCGGCTTTTATTTCCACGTATTCTTTATTCGGGTCGGTTTCTCTCGCCATTGTCGCTTTAAGAACGACAAAATCAGGTTTTATTGAGCTTTGACTTGAAGAAGAAGATTGGGAAGAAGAAGCTTTTTGTTCAAGAGAACTTTTGCCGACGGTTTGAATTGTCATTTTTTGAGCGGCCTCTCGCAAGGGATCGTTTAAAAACCAGCCGCTTTTTGACGAAGGATGCAACGGACCGCCGATGAGAAGCCAGACAAAAAACAAAATAACCATTATTAAGATAAATATCCTCAAATCTTTCATCGCATCCATAAGTATTCACAGTTTATCGCAATTAT
>Ga0209343_10000910_pt1 | contig 40964 bp, 38 predicted proteins | sample RifCSPlowO2_02_FD_184026 | JGI IMG/M metagenome (GOLD analysis project Ga0209343, IMG submission 184026) | Groundwater microbial communities from Rifle, Colorado - Rifle CSP2_plank lowO2_0.2 (SPAdes) (version 2) | ecosystem: Environmental > Aquatic > Deep subsurface > Groundwater | place...
GCAGGGCAGAAGTGGCTTCGTCAATCAAATCTATCGCTTTGTCCGGCAGAAAACGGTCGGTAATATAGCGAGTTGATAATTCCACCGCGGAAACAATCGCCGGATCAGTAATGCGAACGCCGTGATGCACTTCGTATTTTTCCTTGATGCCGCGCAAAATCGCGATAGTGTCTTCTTTTGTCGGCTCTTGAATCAAAACCGGTTGAAAACGGCGCTCAAAAGCCGCGTCTTTTTCAATGTGTCTTTGGTATTCTTTAAGCGTGGTGGCGCCGATGGTGTGCAATTCGCCGCGCGCTAACGCCGGTTTTAACATGTTGCTGGCATCAACCGCCCCTTCGGACGATCCGGCGCCCATGATAGTGTGAAGTTCGTCAATAAATAAAATAATTTTTCCGGCTGATTCAATTGTTTCTTTTAAAACCGCCTTGAATCTTTCTTCAAACTCGCCGCGAAATTTTGTGCCGGCAACCAAACTGCCGATATCCAAAGCAATCACTTCTTTTTCTTTCAGACTTTCCGGTACGTCGCCGCGCACGATTCTTTGGGCTAAACCTTCAACAATCGCAGTCTTGCCAACACCCGGCTCGCCGATTAACACCGGGTTATTTTTTGTCCGGCGCGATAAAACTTGCATAACGCGACGAACTTCGTCATCTCGGCCGATAACAGGATCCAATTTTTCTTTACGCGCCAATTCTGTCAAGTTTTTTCCATATTTTTCTAATGCTTGATACTTGCTTTCCGGCTCTGGCGAATCAACTTTTTGCGTACCTCTGACTTTAACCAAAGTTTTTAAAATATCATCATATTGAATTTTTTGCTGTGATAAAATATCGCTAACCGGATTTTTATTAGTTAAAAACGCTAACAACAAATGTTCCACACTGATAAAATCATCGCCCATTTTTTTCGCCTCGTTGCCGGCGTTTTGAAAAATGTAAATCATCGCCTGGCCGAGCATAATCTGCCCCATGCCGCCGCCGGACAGGGGACCGGTCTGTTTTGGCAAAGCATTAATCAAACCCTGCGCTGTGTCGCGGATTTCTTTTAAGTTAGCATTCAATTTTTTTAAAACTGAAACTACCACGCCATCTTCCTGCGCCAAAAGAGCAACAAAAAGATGCGGTGGGTCAACCTGCGGCTGACCATTTTCTGCGGCAATCTTAGCCGCGTTTTGGATAGCTTCTTGGGATTTGTTGGTGAAGTTTTGTGGAAACATATAGTCATTGATTTAGACGGATAGAGGCGAAAGAAGACATTTTATCACTCTCCACCGCCGAGTGATAATAGTATATCCATATTGCAAAATTTTGTCAAATTTTGTAGAATACAGACAATATAAGGTGTAAGAATCGCCAGCGTTGTTTACATTTTTGTAAGTCATTGCGAGCCTTCGCAGGCGAAGCAATCCACACCGTTATCGCGTCCTAATGCGATTGCTGGATTGCGGAGCCTGTCCCGAGTGAATGCGAGGGATCGCGCGAGCTCCTCGCAATGACAGACTTGTTACCCGGTAGTTGTGAAAGTATATACAGCGCTATTAAATCTTACATATAAGGAATGAAACATGGAACATAGAACAATGGAGATCCTCGGAATTAGAGTGGACAGAATCGCAAAGTCAGAAGCGCTTGAGATGGTGGCAGTGTTTTTGGTTTCGCAAAAGCAAAACACCGTATTCACCCCCAATCCGGAAATGCTGGTTGACGCGCAGAAGGATGAATATTTTCGCGAGGTTTTGAACAGCGGAGATTTGAATATTTGCGATGGGTTTGGTCTTTGGTTGGCAACAAAACTGTCATTGCGAGGAGTCCGCCACTCGGCGGACGACGAAGCAATCCAGTCGTCAGTTGTTCGCATTTCCGGCGTTGATTTTATGCTGAACATCTGCGCTTTAGCGCAAGAAAAAAACAAAAGTGTTTATTTGCTTGGTTCCGGAGACGAAGATGTAATTAAAAACGCGGCCGAGGTATTAAAAAAGAAATTCGGCGGTTTAAAGATTTGCGGGTTTAATGGCGGGATAAAGATTGAAAAAACAGATGATGATAAGATTACCTATGATGAAACTGGAAATGAAGATATACTATATGATATAATAATGCAAGCGCCGGATATTTTGTTCGTTGGTTTCGGGCATGGCAAACAAGAAAAATGGATTTATGAAAATTTACCCCAAATGCCAAGCGTTAAAGTGGCAATGGGAGTCGGCGGAAGTTTTGATTTTTTGGCCGGAAAAGCCAAGCGCGCGCCGAAGTTTATGCGAGTCTTTGGATTAGAGTGGTTGTGGCGGTTGATTTTGGAGCCGTGGCGAGTGAAAAGAATTTTTAAAGCGACGATCGTTTTTTTGTATTATTTAATATGGCAAAAATAGATTTACAAGAAAGTTTCTTCTTAATGCTGATTGATACGGTTTTTGATAGCGCGGTAGACGCTGACCCGAGAATTCCCCACATGGAACACACAAAAACAATGCTTTTGCATTATTTTAGAAAACCGGAGATTCAAAAAATTGATGATACCAAAGAAAGAGCGTTGGCCGCGGTAAAACTATTGATAAAGCATCTGGAGCTTGCGCGCTCGGCTCCGGAGGTAAAAGACAATCCATCCGCTTTGGGGCGCGCTTTAGGCATGCTTGGTTTGATTGAATTGGTACAAAGCGAATGCGAAAAACTTCACCGCGAAGACGACGAGCGTGGATTTGAAAATAAAGGAGAAAATACAACTCGCGCGGGAAAAAAGGTATAAGAAAATTTTTTGAATTTATGGTCAAAACTCGCTTTGCCCCATCACCAACCGGATTTTTACATGTCGGCGGATTGCGCACCGCTCTATTTTCTTATTTATTCGCCAAACATCATGGCGGCAAATTTTTATTACGCATTGAAGATACTGATCGCGAGCGTCTGGTAGATGGAGGGATTGAAAATATACTCAAATCATTGCGTTGGGCTGGAATTAAACCGGATGAAGGTATTGATTTAGACGAGAGTGGCAAAGTAATCCAGACAGGTAAAAATGGGCCATATATACAATCAGAGAGATTAAAAATTTATCATAAACACGTCGATCGGTTAATTAAAGACGACCACGCTTATTACTGTTTTTGTTCAAAAGAACGATTGGCGGAATTGCGTCAAATCCAAGAAGCAAACAAACAAGCGACAGGATATGATGGGTTATGCCGCGAAATGCCGTTAGCTGAAGCGAAAAAGCGCGTTACGGCAGGGGAGAGTCATGTAATTAGAATGAAAATGCCAAAAACCGGTATTACGAAATTTACGGATTTAGTCCGCGGAGATGTTGAATTTAAAAATGAATTGATTGATGATCAAGTTATATTAAAAGCTGATCGTTTTCCGACTTATCATCTCGCTGTGGTGGTTGACGACCACTTGATGGAAATTACCCATGTTATCAGAGCAGAGGAGTGGTTGCCATCCACGCCAAAACATATTGAACTTTATAAAATGTTCGGTTGGAAGCCGCCGGAATTTGCTCACCTCTCTTTGTTGGTAAATGAGCAAAAACAAAAATTAAGCAAGCGCCACGGCGATGTGGCGGTGCGGGATTTTATTGATAAGGGGTATTTGCCGGAAGCAATGGTAAATTTTATCGCTTTTTTGGGCTGGAACCCAGGCGACGAGAGAGAGATGTTTGATCTAGATAGTCTGATTAAAGAATTTGATTTTGCAAAAATTAGCAAGGCGGCGGGGGTGTTTAATTTGGAGAAGCTGGATTGGTTTAATCGGGAGTATCTTAAAAAGATGCCTTCTGCTGAGTTAATAAAAATTTGTTTGCCAATGTTTAGAGATAGGAGATACGAGATAGGAGATAACGATTGGTTGGGGAAAGTATTAAGTTTGGAGAAAAAACGAGTGACAACGCTGGTTGAGCTTGTGGAAAGCATAAAATTTGTGTTTGAGGACACGCCTTATGAGGCGCAAATTTTGGTCTGGAAAAAAAGTAGTAAAGAAGAAACAAAAAATGTGCTGGAAAAATTAGTAAATTGTTTGAATAAAATTAGTGTTCAAGATTGGACAAAGACCGGAATGGAGTCAAGAGTAGGGGGGTGGATGAAAGAAAATGAATTTGGAACTGGAAATGTATTATGGCCAATGCGGGTGGCTTTATCCGGGCAAAAAAATTCACCGGGACCGTTTGAAATTGCGGAAGTTTTGGGGAAAGAAGAAACAATAGAGAGATTGCGAATGGCGATTAAAAAATTGGAATGAAGCAGCGGTGAGTATTGACGACTGGATTGCTTCGTCACTCCGCTAGGGCTTCGTTCCTCGCAATGACAGCTTTGCATAAAAAGTTATGAGATTAGCGGCAATTATTTTTTTAGTTTTATTTATAGGATTATTTGTAGCCCCCAGTTTTGTTTTGTCCGAAAATGTTGGCGGGAACAAAGAAGAGGTTGATGTCTTGAACCAACAAATCGCGGAAAAAAAAGCAAAAATAAAGCAGATTGAAGAGAGCATCGCGGCTTACAAAAAGAAAATTGACCAAAAGCGGCTGGAGGCGGTTTCTTTATCCAATCAAGTCGCAATTATAGATAACCGTGTTTCACAGGTGGAATTGGACATTCAAGCTACCAAAGAAAAACTTGAATCACTGACTCTTGAGATTAACGCGCTGACTCTTGGCATTGAGGATAAAGAGAAAGTAATTAGCAAGCAGAAACGGATTTTAGCCGAGTTAATCCGCGCCTACCACGAGCAGGATGGAAAAAACTACCTAGAAATCGCCGCGGCTTACGCTAATTTTTCTGATTTTTACGGCCAAGTGCAATACTTGCAAACAGTACAAAACGATTTAACGCTTAGCGTGAATTCTTTGCGCGACGCGAGACAAGAACTAGAGGATAAAAAGAAGCAAACCGAGGATCGTAAAAAATCTTACGCGGTTTTAAATGAAGAATTGGTACAGAAAAAGAATGATCTAAACGAACAGGCGGGGTTAAAACAGAGTTTATTGGTGCAAACATACTCGTCTGAACTCAAATTTAAGACATTGTTGGCGAACCTCAAAGACCAATATCAAGCCGTGGAAAGCGAAGTAACATCAATTGAGCGAGAGGTGCGTAAAAAACTTGAAAGCCAAAAACAATTGGAAACAGAAGGGGATTCGAGCGCTAAATTAAGCTGGCCGACGCAAAGCCGCTACATTACCGCGAGTTTTTATGACCCGGATTACCCATTTCGTTATGTTTTTGAGCATCCGGGAATAGATATTAGGGCCGCGCAAGGCACGGCGATTAAAGCGGTCGCGTCCGGCTATGTTGCCAGAGCAAAAAAATGTTCGCTTGGTAGTTGCTATAGTTATATAATGCTCGTGCACGCTGACGGATTATCAACTGTTTATGGGCACACGAGCTCTATAGTTGTCTCTGAAGATAAATTTGTGACTCGCGGAGACATTATTGGCTATACCGGCGGCACACCAGGAACAGCTGGCGCCGGACCATTCGTCACCGGCCCGCATTTACATTTTGAAACAAGAAAGAATGGCATTCCGGTTAATCCGTTGAATTATTTGGTTAGGGATTGGTAAATAAGCAAACAGAGAAACGGCAAAAAGAGTTTAAGGCGGAGTATATAGTGTCGTATAAGATATATTGTGCGACGCAGTCTATACCTCATAAAAAGGCTTTCTCTCACTTCTCCCCCGCCTAAATCACTGCCAATAGACCTTGCCCAGGTATCTTAAATCAATATAATTTAGACTGTTTAAATTTATTTTTTCTTTAACCAACAAATGCTGAAGTTCTACAAATTGCAAATCAACATTTTCTGTTAATTTAACTTTCAAACGCCAACCGGCGCCGGTTATTATCTCCCCTTCCCCGCGTCCATCCTCAATCACCGCGTGACCGAAAGAAATATCAGTTTTTTTATTTAAAAGATTAAACCAGTCTATAATACCCGCAGCCATCTCTTTACTAATCACGGAGGTATTTAACGCGATTGTCTGCGATCGTTTGTCAAAAAGTATCGGATAATCGCCCATTTCCTCAACAATTTGTCTGGTGTTTGGCGTATGAATCGCTTCCAAAATTTTGATTTCTTCAACTACTTCGCCTTTTTCATTCGTGCTGGTGGTGGTTAAAGTCTTTTTAATCCACTCGTCTTCTCCAACCTGTCTGATTATTTCAACGATGTTGCCGCCTCCATCCAAGTAGCCATATTCTTTACCATTATCATAAATTAGAGTGGAAATTTTTTCTTCAATTTGAACGGATAGTGTGGCAGAAAAACCCTTCTTTACCGTTACTGACTCAATCGGGAATCTTTCTTTAAGAATATTTTTTATTTCTTCAACGTCAACTAAAAAATAGGAGTTACCCGGCAAAAAAAAGAGTTTTCGGTAATCCATTATTCCCAATATCGCTTCTTCAAACTCTTTTTGGCTTATTCGCTGTAAACCGGTTGCGACCACTTTATTAACATAAAAGAATGGATGATAAATGCCAACCATCAAGACAGCTAAAAATGACACAATTAAAATAGTAAACAGCAGTTTAAATCTTTTTTTGGTCTGATGACCGACGGAAAGCGGGTTTTGTTTTATCGCGTGCCAAGCAAAATCTTTTAAAACCCTATCATGACTTTTTGTCTGCGCCAAAAAATTAGAGACTTTTTCTATTCCCCTGCCCCATTTGCGTTTTAAGCGATGCCGATTAAACATTTAAAAATTATTTAAATCCCCTCCTTAAACTTCTGAAAGTTTCTACCAGCCAATTAAAATAATACTTTTTTGTCACCGGTAAATCTTGGCAGTGGAGTAAATCCAAATTAAATCCGCCGAAACCTTTTTTAAAATGTGTGATTCCGTAAAAAGGGTGTTTTTTATCCGCTTCTGGCGGAGCTATGCCCCAAAAATTATACCAAGAAAAACCGCGTCTTTTGGCCTCTTTGATTGCCTCCCACTGCACCAGATAAGAAGTGGGCAGTTTATGATCTAAATTGGCGGAAGCTCCGTGCCGATAAGCGGCCATATTGCCATAAAAAATTATAACAGCCGCTGAATCCAATCGCCCATCAGGCAGTATCCCCTTAAACAAAATTGCCTCTTTTCGCGGCGAGAAACAATCATATTCAGCTTGGATGTATTCATCAGAAAATCGATGAAATTTATGCCGTCGCGCTGTCAGATCATGCAGTTGGTTGAAATCAATTAATTTTTGTGGCTCGCTTGTTTGGCTCACAGTGACACCTTCTTTCAGACAGCGTCGGATTAAATAGCGATGAGTTTTTTCCATTCCTGTCAGCAAATCATCTTCGCTCGGACCCAAATCCAACAGCCAGGTGTTCTGCGCGAGTACGTGCATCGGAGCGTTTTTGTATTTTAATTGTTTAAAAAGATTTTGGTTGCTGGGATTATTTTCCCAAAATGGACTGATTTTAAGAAAATCCAGATTTTGTTTTTTAGCAAAATCCGCCAAATGAATTGTTAACGCTTGGAGCGCTTCATGATAATTTTTTTCCTCGTTTACGATCGGTCCATATGGTAAGAAGAGAAAACTCCCGCGTTTAGCGTGAACCGTCACTGCCAGCGCTCCGCCAACTAATTTTTTCGCGTCAAAAACTCCAAAAATCCAACTTTGCTCACCCAACTTTTTATAAAATTCAGCATACTGCGGCGACTGCAAAAAAATAGTATGGGTTTGAGATAAAACAAAATCTTCCCATTTTTTCTTTTCCGTAATTTCAGAGACAGCAAACATACTTCAAAAAGCGTTTAATAGTTTAGCTACGCGTATAGCGTCACTTCGGCTAATGGAAATATCGGTTGGTAAATTAACCGATTGTTTTGCGAGTCTCTCCGCGTTTGGACAAAATCTATGTTGATAGCCAACGACGGACGAATCCGCATCTTTTGGCGCGATTGGGGCGTCATACCAATTACCGAGGATGATGCCATTCTTTTTAGCTGATGCCAGAAGTTTTGTTGATTCAGCAACTAAAATTGGATAACGAAGCCACGGAATAGCAAAATTTTCCGGATTTGGCAGACTGATTTTTTGATTATTGATTTGTTTTTGGTAAATACCGGAAATTTCACAACGATGGCGATTAAATTCCTCGAGTCTTGAGAGTTGGTTCAATAAAATTGCCGCCAAACAATTCGGCAAGAGCGATGGGTAAAATCCGACTGCCTGTCCGCGTTTTTCTTCCGGATAAATAATCTTGTTTATCAGTTTTAATTTTCCGGAGAACCACAAGATCCACTTCCCTACTCCTAAATTATAAATCGGTTTGGCATTATCAAAAACTAAAAAGGAAAATAGGTGTTGTAAAATTTTTATTAAATTCGGCTCTGGAAGGCTTGATTGAAACTCGAATAATTTTTTCGCAATCGTTTCATCGTTGGTTATCACTCCTCCGCCTCGTCCGCAAGAAATTGGCTTATCGCTGCCAAAACTAAAAAAACCCGCATCGCCAAAAGTCCCCAACCATCTGTTTTCACACTTTATTCCCAAAGCATGAGCACAGTCTTCTATTATGGTTAACTGGTATTTTTTCGCCAATTTTAGCAACGAATTAAGGTTGGCAGGATTACCAAAAGTGTGTTGAATTATTAATACTTTTGTCCGCAGAGTAATTTTTTTTTCTAAGTCAACGCAATCTATATTAAAATTATCACCCACATCCACGTAGATTGGTTTTCCACCGGCCTGAATAATCGAATTAGCCACCACCACGCAAGTGTAGGCTTGGATCAACACTTCATCGCCTGGTTTTAAATCCAAACTTTTTAAAATAAAAAAAAGAGCGCTGCGACCGCTGTCAAAAGCGAGGCAATGCTTAGTGGAAAAATAATTTTTTAGCCACTGTTCAGCCCTAACTGTGTTTTTTCCGATTTTTAATTTCGGCCATTTCCAAGGAAAAAACAAAAAAGCAGCGGCGATCGACACGTCACTTTTCGTCAAATTCGGCGCGAAGCCGGTAAAAACAGGCTTACGAAAGATCTTCATATTTTATTTCTCGCATTACATTTTCCGGAATGCGATTTTCTAGCAAAATAACAGCGGATGAATCTTTCAATCCCTGCAGGTATGCTAAAAGTTCAGCTGGGTCTGGTTTACAAACGACAACAGTCTTAAACCTGCCGGCAACACCTCGAGACAGCGGCTCTACAAAATCTTTGGTGATTATAACCAGTTCATCGGCGACAACTGATATTTCTTCGCCTATTTTTTCATGGATTATTTCGCTTTCATCCCCCAATTCAAGCATGCCGCGCGTAACAACCACGCGTTTTCTCTCTGTCGGATATTTATTTAAAATTTCTAGCGCAGCTTTAAAACCATCGGGGTTGGAATTATAACTATCGTCAATAATATCGCTGTTTCCGTATTTAAAAATTTTGAGCGAAGGCGGCAGTGTCGCGACCGCGATTCTCATTGTCTCCATGGGCACGTCAATCTTTTGTCCGATTAACAAACAAGGCGCGATGTTCATTACATTATGTTCTCCGACAATTGGAGTTAAAAATTCTGATTCTTCCGCGCCGATTTCAGCGACAAAACTTATGCCGTTTAGATTTGACTTTACGTCTTTTACCAAGCAGTTTGGATTCTGATCGGCATCCAAACCATACGAAACGACATAGCATCTTAATTTATCCGCCTTTTCTCGGCAATAATCATTATCAAAATTAATAACTGCCAATCCGTCTGCCGGCAAAGATTTTAACAGCTCGTACTTTGCTTGCTGGGTTTTTTCTATGCTTCCAAACAGCGATAAATGCTGTTCGTTGATCGCGGTTAAGATACCGATCGTTGGCTTAACCATTTGGCAAATTAAAGCGATTTCTCCGATCTGGTACGCGCCCATTTCCACGATAAACACCTCCACTCCGCTTAAATCGGTGGAGAGTACGAATTGGGCCACGCCGATTTCCGTGTTGATATTGCGCGGAGTCCGAATCACATGATATTTCTGCTCCAAAATATGGTGAAGAAACTTTTTTACCGTGCTTTTGCCATAACTGCCGGTTATGCCGATTACCAACAAATTTTTATGCTCCGATAATTTACGCGTAGCTTTTTGAATTAAAAACTTTTTAAAGATATTTGATATTTGGTTGATAATAAAAATAACGCCAGTGATAATCAAAAATCTAATTATCAGCAGTACCAAAAACAGCACCCAATCTCTAGCGAAAACAAAAATCAACCCTTCAAACAAAATCGCCGCCGCGATAATCACCATCGCTTTTTGCGTGTACTTTGGGTGCATCAGACTCGAACCATAGAATTTGAACGCGTTATACGCCAGATCAACGGCGAATAAAAGTAATAAGATATACTTTACCGTAAGCACATCATTCATCGGCCAGAAAAAAATAAAAAAAGCGATGGTGGAACGCCAAAGCAAGCGATATTTTACCCAATAAGTTTTTCCCTGTTGGGTAGTCAAAAAATCATGAAAACGATCCCAGCGATATTCTTTCAATTGCCAAATGTAGCAAAATTCAGAGTAGTCAATTACGGCGCTCAAAAGCCATAGAAAGAAAATTGTTAAATTAATCGCCGAGAGCATATTTTGTTATTATTGACAATAATTTTTCCGGTTGTTGAAAATGCGCGCCGTGCCGTGCCAATGGAATTATTTCTAATTTGGCGCGCGAGATTAGACTAACAGCCTTTTTACTATCTTTAACGGGTACATATTTATCTAACGTGCCATGAATCAACAGCGTCGAAGCGGCTATTTTTGGCAAGATATTTGTTAAATCCTGACGGATGATTTTTTTAAAAATTTCGCGTTTGATTCCGGAAGTTTCACCGTAATCCGGAGAATTTGCGACTTTATACAAAACTTTTTTTGCCCAAACATCAAATTTTTCAATTATCGGCAGTTTAAAAATTAAATGGCCGCTTTTGGCTATGATACCAAAAAATAGCCGCCGCAATCCCCTCTTCTTCCTGAACAGAGCCGGCGCGATTAAAATTAGTTTACTAATCATTTCCGGATTTTGCGCGGTAAAGTATGCTGCCACCTGTCCGCCGAACGAATGGCCGAGAAGAATAGGTTTAGATATTGGATATTGGATATTGGATATTTTCGATTTGACGAAGTTGGAGTATTCTTCTACGCCCCAAACTTCCATTGGACAAGGCTCTTCGCCAAAACATGGCAAATCAATCACTTGTATTTCAAAAGAGTCCTTGGCTAATTCGGTAAAATCGCGCCAAGTTTCTTTTGTCCCGCCCCAGCCGGGGAGAATGATTAATACTGGTTTATCTGTCATAGTATGATGGACAACTGTCATTGCGAGGAGTCCGCAGACGACGAAGCAATCCACGTTCGTTAGTCATTGGTGACTGGATTGCTTCGTCACTACGCTCGGCTTCGTTCCTCGCAATAACTAATTACTTTCTTCCCCACCCACCTCTGTAAAACTTTCGGCACCTTGACACTACCATCTTTCTGTTGAAATTGTTCCAGAATCGCCGGCAATAAACGGCTGGTGGCCAAACCGGAGGCATTAAGCGTGTGCGCGAACTCATTCTTGCCTGTTGCCGAATCTTTAAATCTGATATTCCCGCGACGAGCTTGATAATCTAAAGCATTAGAAACACTACTTACTTCTTTAAAAGTATTCATACTCGGAATCCAAACTTCAATATCGCAAGTTTTCGCCATAGCAGCGGAAGAATCGCCGGCGGCCAATTGCACTGTCTGATAATGCAGACCCAGTCCTTCAACTAATTTTTCCGCGTTTTTAATCAGTTCGGCGAACGCCTTCCACGAATTTTCCGGCTTGGTAAATTGAAACATCTCTATTTTATTAAACTGGTGCCCGCGGATCATCCCCCGCTCCTCTTTGCGATAACTGCCGGCTTCGCGGCGAAAACAAGTTGAGTAGGCGAAATATTTCAACGGCAATTCTTTTTCCGCCAATATTTCATCGCGGTGATAATTTCCCAGCATCATTTCCGAAGTCGCGTTGAGGCAGGTTCCATCTTGCGTCCAAAACAAATCATCTTTAAATTTTGGCAAGTGACCGGAAGTGAATGCTGATTGTTCGGTTAGTAAATACGGCGGCAAAATAAAAGTATATTTATTTTTCTTATGAAATTCCACGAAATAATTTAACAATGCCCACTCCAAGAACGCGCCATCACCTTTGTAAATCCAAAAACCAGCGCCGGACATCTTTGCCGCGCGTTCATAATCAACCAAATCTAAACTAGTCGCTATCTCAACATGGTCCTTGGGATTAAATTTAAAAATTGGCTTGCATCCGAAAGTTTTAATTACTTTATTATTTTCTTTTCCACCAGGCAAAACATCATCGGCAGGAATGTTTGGCAGTTCGCTTAACGCGGTCTTAATCTGTTCTTCAACCAAACGCAAATCATTTTTAAAAATTTGAATTTGTCCGCCAACCTCTTTCATTTGCGCGATAATTTCCGGAGTTGGTTTGGTTTTTGAATGGAGGTTTCGATCAGCTTTTAAGATCTCCATTTCCGCGATTAATTTACGGCGATTGTCGTCCAAGAAAATTATTTTATCCAAATCAAACTGCGCCGAATCCAAGCGCTTCAAAAGCGCGTTCTTAACTGCTTCTTTTTGTTCGCGGATCTTGTTGATGTCTAACATAGTTTTATTTTATGAATATTGTTTTTGTAAAAAATATTTCATTCGCGCAAGCGCTTTGCCGCGGTGACTGCAAGAATTTTTTTTCACAATACTCATTTCCGCGTAAGCCATATTCCTTTTGTCAACGTAAAAAATCGGATCATAACCAAAGCCATTGTCTGAATTTATCGGCTTTTCCAAAATATGACCGGCAGTTTCGCCATAAGTCAAATGTAAATCTTTGATTTGCGGATCATAAATCGCGAGGACTGCTCTAAATTCTGCTGTTCGTTTTTTCCACGAAATACCTTTCAATTTAGCAAGCACCAGCTCATTCCGCTTTGTTTTACTATTGGCGACTCGCGCGCTCTTCACCCCCGGCCAACCGTTTAAAGTTTCTATGAATAGTCCGCCATCGTCAGTCAAAGAAATCAATCTGGTTTTCTCCGCGTAATATTTGGCTTTTAGTATCGCGTTACCCTCTAACGTTGGCTGATTTTCAACCGGTTCTCTGTATTTTGTTTTTAAATCGTTTAAAGAAACAAATTTTACCGGCAAATCACTTAAAAAACTTTTTATCTCCACAAATTTCCCTTCGTTAGTTGTGGCAATCAAGATTTTCGTCATATCATCCTCTCAATATATTTTTTAATCTTTGTCGTCTTCATTCTTTTCGGCTGGCACTCGCTCAAACGCACAATTTTTGTTTTATTCAGACCAAGTTGGACCAAAGCGCGACCAAGCTTATCTACATACATCCTTTGATCATAGCCCAAAGCGACAACATCCGGTTTAATTTTTCTAATCACTTTGTAAACATCGGTTTTGTCCCCCAAAACCGCCTCGTCAATCAAATTAATATGTTTTACAAATTTTAATCTCTCTTGCTCATTATGAAATGGACCGATCCCTTTTACTCTTTCAACATTAATATCACGCGCCACTACTGCCACAAGCTTATCTCCATATTGGCGCGCTTCTTCAAACATGTGGATGTGGCCGAGGTGCAGGATATCAAAAGTTCCAAACACCATGACGGTTGATTTCATATTAAGAATCTTGCGTGGGTTTTACTAAAGGAAACAAGACGCAGTCTCGCATTGGCTTGTTGGCTAAAAATGCGAATACTCTTTCAGAAAAACCAAAACCACAAGTGGGCGGCATGCCGTGTTCCAAAGCTTCAACAAAATCTTTATCATGCATCTGCGCTTCCGAGTCGCCCGCCTCTCGCATTTTTGCCTGTTCGGCGAATCTTTCCGCCTGATCAATCGGATCGTTTAGCTCCGCGTAACCATTGCCAAGCTCACTGCCAGCAAGAATAATTTGGAAACGCCGAGTCAATTCCGGATTATCCACTCGGCGTTTAGATAACGGCGAGACAACAACCGGCTGTCCAACCAAAAAAGCCGGACCCTTCACTGATTTTCGACAATGTTTCCACAAAGAATCAATCAATCTGCCTTTTGTCTCCTGTTTACCGTATTCAATCTTTAGACTGTCCAATTTAGCTTTAATTTCTTTATCAGAAGCTTTCAGCACGTCAATCTTCAGATTTTTTTTAATCGTATCAGTGTAATCAATTCTTTCCCACTTTTTATTTAAATCAATGTCTTTGAACTCGCCAATATCAAATTTAAGCGTGCCGAATGCTTCTTGCGCGATATGTCTTGTCAGTCTTTCTACGAGATCCATTCCCTTTTCATCATCAGCGTAAGCCCAGTAAAATTCCATTTGCGTGTAATCTTGAAGATGTTCACGGCTCATGCCCTCGTTTCTGAACTGCCGTCCAATTTCAAAAGTTTTTTCAAACCCGGCGACCATCAATCTTTTTTGCCACAATTCACCCATAGAAATGCGCAGATAAACAACCATGTCCAAAGTATTAAGATGCGTGACAAACGGGGTCGCGTCCGCTCCGCCGCAGGTTGATTCCAAAACCGGAGTTTCAACTTCTAAAAATCCTTCGCTTAACAAAAAATTCCGAGTTGCCTGCCAAAAACAACTCTTCTGGCGAAACAATTCTTTCAATTCCGGATTAGTAATTAGTTCCAAGTAACGTTTGCGCAGACGTAATTCCTCATCTTGCAAGCCGTGAAATTTATCCGGTAAAGGCAAGAGGGCTTTAGATAACAGCGTCCATTTTTTTATTAAAATAGACGGTTCGCCTTTGTGCGTTAAAAATTTTTCGCCTTCAATTTCAATAATATCACCTATATCAATCTTTTTCGTGAACAAATTGTAATTTTCTTTTCCGACATCGTCCTGTTTAAGCGCAATTTGCATCCTGCTGGATTCATCTTGCAGGTGGCAAAAAGTCAGCTTGCCCATTTCTCTTTTGGTTAAAATCCGTCCGGCAACAGTGAATTTTTCGCCGTCTTTACCAACCAGAGCTTGTTGTAAGGTGTGTTTACGGTTTGATTCAGCCGGATACGGGTCAATTCCCGCCGCTCTCAACTCTTCCATCTTTTTTAGACGGATTTTACGCTCGTCGTTAATGTTTGTTTTTTCTTGGCTGTCCATAGCAAATTAATTGACTAAAATTATGGAGTTATTATACTAAAATTTAGATAAAAACACAAATCCCCGCATAGCGGGGATACAATTATCCCCTCTCCTCGTAGGCTTCGAGTCGGAACGAGAGATGGGGAGGGGTGAGGTCTCGCGCGATCACTTTACCTCCAAAATTTTATACTCTTGAACACCTGACGGCAACTGAACTTTGACTTTCTCGCCTTTCTTTTTTCCCAGAAAAGCGCTACCTAATGGAGATTCGTTAGAAATTTTTCCTTTAGTTGGTTCGGCTTCTTGAGCGCCGACAATCACGTATTCTTTTTTGCCGTTTTTTGATTCCACCACAATAGTGGATCCGATAGTGATCGTGCTCCCTTGTCCTTGCGCGGTTGAGATAATTTCCGCGTTGCTCAAAAGATATTGAATTTCGTTAACCCGGCTCTGCCTCCATGCCATTTCTTCCCGCGCCGCGTGATATTCAGCGTTTTCTGAAAGATCGCCCATCTGCCTCGCGTCATCAATCCGTTTGGCAATCCGCGGTAAAACTTCCAACTTTAACTCACGGAGTTCTTTTTCCAACCCGCTGAATTTTTCTTTGGTCATGAATTGTGATTGCTCGTCAGACATAAATTTTGTCAATAAAAATACCCGCCATTCGCGGTACTGGTAGTATAACAAAACTGGCGAGTGGGGAAAAGAGAGTTATCCACACCAGCACCAGTCCACCAGGAGGCGGACGGTACGGTGCAAGGAATTTCTCGTTTCGTCCTGTAAACTTGACAAAATTTTAGAAAATTAAAAATTTCGCTTTTTATATCCCCACCACCACTTATAAAACTCGTACGCAATCGGCGCGGCAATACTGCCACCCTCCCCGCCTTCTTCAACTAAAATCGTTACCACGATTTCCGGCTCGTCAACCGGCGCGAAAGAAGTGAACCACGCGTGATTGCTTTTATTTTTATTCCACTGCGCCGTGCCGGTTTTTCCGGCTACAGAGAATGGCAAGCTCGCCAAACGACGGCAAGAACCATACTTAACGCAATCCGTCATACCGGCTTTTACAGTAAAAAGATATTTATCGGTAAAAGAGTAGCTGTTGATTTTTTTGGGAATAAATTTTTCTTGTTTTTTTGTCAACGGATTTTCAAAATAATTTAACAGGTGTGGTTGAAATAATGTTCCACCGTTGGCAATAACCGCTGTAAGCGAGCTGATTTGTAATGGAGTAACCAGTAGACCGCCCTGACCGATAGAAAGATTGTAAGTATCGCCGACATACCAACGTTCGCCAGTCGTCGCCACTTTCCATTCGCGAGACGGGACTAAGCCGGATTTTTCACCAAGCAAATCAATCCCAAGTTTTTGCCCAAAACCAAAATATTTTAAATATTTGCCAATCAAATCAACTCCCAACCCAACAAAATCTTTGTACCCGCCGCCAATGTAATAATAAAAAGTATTAACAGAAGAAGCAAGGGACTTTTTTACGTCAGTTAAGCCATGACCGCCAGCCAGCCAATCTGGAAAAAACCAATCACCGACTTGAATGCCGCCAACGCTCAAAAAAGTGGTTTGATTCGTGATGATGCCCTCCTGCAAAGCGGCGTAAGCGATTGCCGGCTTAATTACCGAACCGGATGGAAAAAGACCGCTAATCGCGCGATTAAAAAGTGGTTTATTTTCATCTTCTAAATAATTCTTATAAACTTCAGGGTTGATACCGCCGGAAAAATCATTGTTATCAAACGCCGGTAAATTAACGATTGCCAAGATACCTCCGGTGTTTGGATCTAAAACAATACCGCTCGCGCGCTTTTTTTCATTATTTTTTAATACCACGCTGATCAAATCCTCTAATTTTTTCTGCAGGGATACATCAATCGTCAAATAAACATGCTCTCCAGATATCGGCGCCTCCTCGGCTAAAGTGGCCCGCTCCTTGCCGCCCGCGTCAACTTCAACGCGTTTTTTGCCATATTTGCCGCGTAATTCTTTTTCATAGCTTTTTTCTATGCCAACTTTACCGATATTGTCAGATGCCAAATATCCCTGATTATATAAACTAGCTAAATCACTCTGATTTAACTTGCCAATATAGCCCAAAAGCAAAGATAAAGAATATGGAGTTGAGGTGGCCACATCCCAAACAGAGTTAGAGTTGTAATTGTAATATAGACGCTTACTGCCACGCTGAATTTCTATGCCGGGCAAATCCGAAGAAGCTATCAAAATTGAAAGGGCGGTGTCATAATCAAGATCTTCCTGAATGACGACAGATTTATGACTATAAGATCCATATTCTTTAATTTTTTGTCGTATTTCTTCCTTGTTCTGATTTATTAAACCAGACAATTTTTCAATCAGTATTTCTCTTTTTTGTAAGTCTCTTGGCAGCTCCTGCGGCACTAATGCCAGATAAAAATTCGGAATATTTTTCGTCAGCTGCGCTCCGTTCGCGTCAAAAATCAAGCCGCGTTCAGCGAAAATCTGAATAATTTTTTGCCGATTGCCTTCCGCCGCGGCGCGATACTCTCGCCCTTTAATAATTTGCAAGTAAAATAAGCGGAAAAAAATTAGGACAAAAACGAGAAGCAAAGCAATAAAAAAATAATGCGCTATTTGGTTAGTGAGTCTAGTTCCAACAAAATTTTTGTCTTGCGGCAGTGGTATTTGGCGGCCGATGGGCTGTTCAAAAACAATAAATTCCTCTACCCATTCATAACGGTTTGCCATAACTAAACCTTAAATAAAGCTGAGTGATCCAGCGATGTATTCAGCCGCCGAGAAAAACGTGAAACAATAAAAAACAGCAATGCGATAGCCGGCACGCTGAAAAGCAATTCCCAAGATAGAGTCTGCATGATATTTTGCCAAGGCAATATTTGAGTGAGTCCAAAGAATTTAAGTGATAAAATTGCCATGATATAAATTGCTCGATAAATAAAAATTGTCAGCAATCCAAGCGCTCCCGCCGCGTACCACGAACGATTGGTAAAAAGATATTTATAAAGCCAAAAGGATAATAATATACTTAATGTTCCCGAAGTTAATAAAATTCCAAACGGCGCGGTAGTGTATAATTCAATAATTAAATGCGAGAAAAAAGAAAGCCAGATAATAAAACCGGAATCCCACCAAAACATTAGGACAATAAGAACGGTTAGAATAATATTAATTTTGGACCAGGGAAATGGTAAAAGAAAGGCTAAACCAATATGGAAAGCGGATAAAAAAACTATCGCCAATAGGATCAATAAAAATCGTAATATTGAACGCATAGTTTATTCAACGTTGATTAGGACGGAAGCAATGGTTACTTTGTCAAATTTGGCAAAAGGTTTAATCACCGCCTTCTGGAATGGCTGGTGAGCTTCTTTTTCCACTGCTTGGACGGCCCCAACCAGCAAGCCGCGCGGCATTTTTTCTTCCAAACCGGAAGTTACCACAATATCGCCAACACCAATTGACTCGCTTTGGGGTATAAAATTCATTTGCACGCTAATACCGTATCCGCCCTCTATCAGCCCAACGCTTTTTTCGTAATTAATTACCGTCGCCGCGACTTTACTTTGATTATCATCCAAAAGACGAACAACTGATATTTTTTCTTCCACCTTTGCAATCTTTCCTACCAGTATGCCATTACCAACGACTACCGGGCTTCCCTCTCTCACACCATCTTTAGATCCGCGATTAATAATCAGTGTGCTTTCGGTAGGATCGATATTTTTTCCAATAACTTCGATGCCGATTGAATCATAATTTTTTGTTTTGATGAAATTCAACTCCTGCCGTAGATTTTCATTATCCTGGCGCAGAGTTTCCAGCTCTACTTCATTAATTTTGTTTTTTAACCATTCGTCTTTTATTTTTTTATAAGCTTCCAAGAGATCTTCTGACGTGGTGAATTCTTCTTCGGTGTTGTTTATTTTCACGCTTAAAGCATACATTGCTTTGGATCCAGGATTGACTATGTAACGAAAAAAACTTTCCACCGGTTTTAGCCAACCTAAATAATGCGTTAAAATCGTTATTGCGAGCACGATTGATATGGCGAGAAGCGTAAAAAATTTTTTCCGCATAATCAGCGGCTTACTCTGGCTGACGGTAAAGCGACTTCTTTTAACAATTCCTGGTCTTCTAACAATATGCCTGTCCCGCGCACCACAGCTGTCAATGGATCGTCCGCAATGCGCACTGGAATTTCCGCGGCCCTGGCAATAACCCGATCCAGGCCTTTTAGCAGCGCGCCACCGCCTGTTAACAGCAATCCGCGCTCATGAATATCCGCTGTCAACTCCGGCGGCGTAATTTCCAAAGTCATTTTTACATGCTCAACGATGGTATTCACCGAGCGGGCCAATGCTTCGCGGATATTTTCGTCTGTCACCATAACTTCGCGCGGCAAACCGGTCATCACATCGCGGCCGCGCATTGGAAATTCCATCTTCTCCGCGGCCGAAATAGCTGAACCGATTTTAATTTTTATTTGTTCCGCGTGGCTCTCGCCAACATATAAATTAAAAACTTCTTTCGCGTATTGCATGATATTGCGATTCATCTCGTCTCCGGCCACGCGGGTTGATTTCCATGTGACAACGCCGCTTAAAGAAATGACGGCAATATCAGTGGTGCCGCCGCCGATATCAACCACCAGATTGCCAACCGGATCTTGAATCGGCATTCTTGCGCCGATTGCCGCGGCCATTGGCTCCTGTACCACATAAACTTCGCGCGCGCCCGCGGAGATTGTCGCGTCTTCCACTGCTTTAATCTCCACTTCAGTAACTTCCAGCGGCGTGCAGATAATAACTTTCGGACGATTGATAAACATGAATCTGTCCTCATTAACTTTGTCAATAAAATATTTCAACATTTTTTCAGTCACTTCATAATCAGAAATAATTCCGTTTGTCAGAGGTCGAGTTACTGTAATGTGCGGCGGGGTTTTGCCCAACATGCTCTTTGCTTCATTACCAACCGCTAAAATTTGTTCGGTTTTGGTATTTATTGCCACAACTGACGGCTCGTTTATGACAATCCCTTTCCCGCGCACATAAACCAAAGTACTGGCTGTCCCTAAGTCAATCCCCAATTCCGAGCTGAATTTCGGCCAAAACTTTCTAAACATAATTTATATCTTCACCAAATCAATTTCTTCTGCCCTCCTCTTTTTTACTTCAACGCTGTTTTGTTCCAGTGTTTTATGGCTTACGACATAGCGATAAGGGATGCCGATTAGATCGCTGTCCGCGAATTTTGCTCCAGCGGAAACACCGGCTCGGTCATCGTATAGCACTTCTTTTCCAGACTTAATTAATTTTCCATAAATTTCATCAGCGAGTTTTATATCCGCTTCATCTTTAGCCAAGGAAATTAAATGAATTTCAAACGGAGCAACTGATTCCGGCCAAATTATGCCGCCGGAGTCATGACCGACTTCAACAATCGCGCCCATCACTCGCGATGGTCCAATGCCATAGCATCCCATAAACACGTCTTTCTCTCCACTATCTTCCGCGCTATATTTGAAACCGAACGGAGCGGAATACTTTGTCTTTAATTTAAAAATATTGCCGACTTCTATCGCTTTTTTAATTTCTCTTTCCACTCCGCAATATGGACATTTCAAATCAGTTACTAATTCTTTGTTTTGATTCTTACCGCATTTATTACAAACATACACATCATCTTCGCCGTGTTCGGTAAACACTTGAAACTCGTGAGAAAACTTACTGAATGTGCCGCCGGTCGCTTCAACTATTTTAGCGTCTAAACCGCAACGTTGAAAAATCTTGGAATAAGCCGCGCTGACCGTTTCATAATAGGCATCCATATCAGCTTCATCGCGATGGAAACTGTACAGATCTTTCATGTTAAATTCACGGCCTCGCAACAAGCCGGACTTGGCTCGCGGTTCGTTGCGAAATTTATTTTGAATTTGATACACTGCCACCGGTAAATCTTTGTAAGATTTCACGAAACGTTGAACTAAAGGCGTTACCACTTCTTCGTGAGAAGCCCCTAAAGCGTATTCTTTATCGCCAGTGCCTGCCAATTTAAATAGAACATCCAATCCGTCCCAACGTCCGGTTATCTCCCAGTTTTCTTTCGGACTCAACGCCGGCATCAAAACTTCCTGCCCGCCAACGGCATCGATCTCTTCACGGATAATATTTTGGATCTTTTTCAATACGCGCAAGCCAAGAGGTAAATAAGTATAAACTCCGGCCATCAGTTTGTCCACGAATCCGGCCCGAATTAAAAGCTGGGCGTTTAAACTGACTTCGTCTTTTGGCGCTTCGCGCAATGTCTTGGTAAAAAGTTGTGATTGGCGCATAATGATTATTGGATAAAATTTTGTTTAGAATCTTTGTTTGACCAAAAAAATGACAGAATTAAAAATATAATCGCGAAAAACATCAATGTATTCCACCAATTAAGATATTGTTTGCCCTGCAAATACAATAGAAGAGTTAGCGCGGTGGAAATTATTAATGAATCACGAAAGCTCTTATGCACTTGTCTATACATGCTTAAATAATCGCGGTTTAACAAGTGCCGCGCTAAAAATGCCAGCAAAGAAATTGTGCCAAAAAAGGCGAAAAATAAGCTTGAATAAAAAAATCCAAAACCAACGCCAGTGTCTTGAAACGGATCAATATTTGTGATAACGATCCACCACGCTGTCCAGCAAAGCACCGTGGCGATTAGCATGATGGTGATGTATTGGCGAAGGGTCATGGAATTTGAAATTTAATTAGATTGTTGGATCATTTGGTTTATCAAGCGGTTTCTTTATCTTAAAACAACTTTCTTCAAACGGTGAAATGGCTGTTCTTTTTTCAGAACCGAGTTTGCCCATCATTAGATTTAATCCCCAAAACCATGTTTTAGTGTCTATGTTGGGGTCAAAACCGGCGTTAGCAAACATTGTTTCCCATTCTATGACTGAATGACGGTTATGCGGGTTAACACCTTTAGATTGTAAATTAAGAGCATCATCCATCCAGCCGGTTAATTTATCAAACAAAACTCTCGCGGTTGGATGAATCGCCTCTGGAATCGTGTCCTCCAAAATTACCGCCTTGCCTCCGGGTCTTAACACTCTTTTAACTTCGGCCAAAATTTCTCCCTGCTTTTCAGTGTGATGCAACACATCGCTCACAAAGACCTCATCAAAAGAAGTATCGGCAAAAGGAAGACGCCGCGCGTTCGCAACCACGAACTTATTATCTTTATTGTCTGACGTTCTAATGTCGGCTAAATCTATTTTGAAAAAATTAACCCCCGTTTTTTTCTCTAAATTACGCGGCATGTGGCCGGTACCGGTCCCGATATATAACACTCTGTCGCCCTTCTTAACTTCAGAACCTAAATCGGCGGTCTCAAACATATGATCGGCTCTCTTTTGGCCAAAATATGCTAAACGCTCCAATTTTTTAGGATCGTTTTCTAAACTGCTAATAAATTTTTTTACGTTTGAATAGTCGTATGTTTCACCTTCTACGACTTCTTGCCCATGACCTTTGCCTTCTACCATATTGCTATAAACAAAAAACAGTAGGTTTAACTACTGAATAGTGTACTATTTTAGCCGGATTTTGGCAAGGGCGTGAAATTACAATAAATACCTAATCCTATCCACTTCATTTTTGCCGATTTTGGCATTGACTCCATTAACAATCTCCTGCTGGCGCAGACGGACTTCTTGAGCCACAGCGGAATTAGCGCAGGATATTGTTAAAGTGCGATTTTTCAAAAACAGCGCGGCAATGTTTCTTTCTTGCTCCTTGCCGAACATTTCCAACAACAATTCTTTCGCGCACTCAACAATCCGGCTGGCTTGCAGTTGTTTTTTTAACGGAGTTTGCGCCGCGATTCTGTTTTTTAAGGTGTCACCTAAAAATGAGAGGGGCATAATCAAACAACATACACATAAATACTACCATCCTTTTTCGCTATCGGCCAGTCAAAAAAAGTAAAAGCGTGTGAAACCACGCGGCTGCCGGGTTTCATCTCTTTTTTTATTTTCTCCGCTAATTTTTGCATCCGGTGCGGTATAAAATAAATAAAAACCACATCATACGCCGCTAAATTAATTTTCCACAAAGAATCTCTAATAAACAGTGTATTTTTACGGTTGGCTCTCATTTGCCTCAACCTGCTGATCCAATACAAAAAAGGATTTATTTCCACGCCAACGCTTTGCTCGCAATGCGGAGCGGCCGTGAACACGATTCTTCCCTCGCCTGAACCCAAGTCAATCGTCTTTTCCGCGCCGGTTAAATTTGCCAATTCAATCATTTTAACAACATTGCGATTCCGCGTCGGCACAAAAGGCGCGCCGCTGACGGTGGCGTAGACCATGTATACAATATATAACAAAAGCGGGATGTAAAGTAAGAAGAATACCAGCAAAATTAAAATTATGATTAGCATAAAGTTTTTCCAACTAATTTATTTCGTCAATCTAGCGGTAACGAGTATTTTTTCAAATAATTCAAGCATATCCTTTGAGTGGTCCGGTCTGCTCATCATAAAATGGTAAACATAATCTTTCCCTTCGTAATAAGCAGCAACAAAATAATAATTTGCGGTTCCATAACCATCAACTGTGATAAATTTTCCATTTTGAAAGTTTAATTCATTTGCGACAAATAGATTTTTGTCTCTATACTTTAACGAATTAATGTTTTCCATTCCTTCTACTTTGTCCAAAACCGTAAAACTAAAAAAATTATCGCCAGAATTATCATAATTAGCGCTCACATTGTACCATCCGTTGCTGTTTTCGTCTCCGCTATCAAATTGAATATTTGGGGGGTATTCAAATTCAATCCCAAATTTTTCATTTTGATGTGTCTGCCATGACGCGGTCCCGTTAGTTGGCTGACTCGTCTTATTGATTGTTGTAAAATAAATAATTGCACCGATTAGAATAATAACTATAAATCCTAAAATTGTGATTAAACTTTTTTGATTCATAAAATTGCAGATATAATTAGTTAAGTGATGTAAATTTTTTTCAGCCGGGTTTATAACTTCATTCTTTGTTTGATCATGAACTCCTTAAAGCCATATTTCGCCCACGCCTTTTGACCAATTAAGTTTTCTGTATGTACTGATAATTCTATATAATCAAGTTTTGGATATTTTGACTTTTTACTTTTTATCCAATCTAATAATTCGGTCAAAAGCTGTTTGGCTACACCACTTTTGCGAAATTTTTCTACTACAAGCATATCGTTTATTGCACCAATATTTCTTATTTTAAATACTGGCGGTCTTGAGCAAATTTCTCCCAAAGCATAACCAGCAATCTCGCCATTATTTTCTGCCACGAATAATTGTTTTATTGGAGAATGGATACATCTTTTGAAAAATTTCGTATAATCATCTTTAGCATTTTTAGCGGGAGCGAAATATGAATCAAAATCTTTGTGATATTTTAGCAGTTCCATTGCAAGTTTTACTATAATTGGAACATCTTTGATTTTTGCTTTTCTAATTATCATATTGATTAGCATTAGGCTGAAAAAAATTTATTTCGCATAACGGGGCGCGCTTCTCCGAAGTTTTGCCTCGGACGAAAACCGCAGTTTTCGGACTGGGCAAAATTTGGGTGAGCGGAGCGAACCGGAGAAGCGTTGTTCGGCGACGTCGCGAGCTCGCGCGAGCGACTAGCTGAACAACGCTGGAAACGCGCCCCGTTCAGCGACATACGCGAGCGGAGCGAGCGATGTCGCTGAACTACCTTTATACGAACTGGTTTTTTATTTGCGTAAAATATGCTATAATTTGGCTTATTACTTTAAATCATACTGCTCTGGTATGGAAGGAAGTAAGCATCAGACAGCGTGATTGCTGTTTACAGCCTCCTGTATTCGCAAATATCTTTAAAATCGCAAAATCCACAGACATGCGGTCCGGGGGTGGCGGTGAAATCTTGCGTTTTGATGCGGTCAATCGTAGCTGAAATTTTTTCGCACAATTCTTTCAATTCTTCGTCTTTGCCAAAAAATTCCGTCCGGACATTATCTTCCAGATAAAAATAGGTTAATTTCGCCACCGCGCCTAAATTTTTGTATTCTGGCAGACTTTGCGCCGCAATTTGATAAATCAGCAACTGATTTTTTTCATCGCCGGTAACTTTCTCTTTGGTTTTGCCGGTTTTGTAATCAATAATTTCCAACGAACCATCGGATAGCTTATCAATTCGATCAATCCGACCGTTGATAAAACAATCTCCGACTTTAATTTTAAACCAGCCCTCCAATGCCGCGGGAATTGTCCAATTATCTTCCTGCGTTTCGTAAAAAACTTTCAAAACTTTTTTTCCTTTGGCAAAATATTCTTCTCTCTGCTTCTTATTTTTATACCAATCGTCAATCCATGTTTTTTCATAAATCTCCAACAACTCTTGAAACGCGGGGACTTTAATCCCGCCGTTATTCTTTACTGCGGATTCCTTTGGTAAACCGAACAAAGAGTCCTGCTTTTTGCTATTTAATTCCATCACGCGCTGATAAAATTTTTGCATTGTGCCATGCATGGTCAATCCAAAACTGAAACTGGCGCTGCCTTTGGTCGGTATTTCTAAAATGTAAGCCAGTTTGTATTGATAAGGACAGCGTTGGTAAGAATTTATTTTGGAGTAAGAGAGGGAGGATGGCATTACATAAGAAACAGCAGTCTGTTTGTTTGGCTTTTGTCTGCTTTCAGGACGTATGACGTAGGACGTAGGAGATATCTTGTCTCTACCATTATTTTGTTCAATCGCAAATCCCAACTCAGCTAAAAACCGGCTGATTTTTTTTGTCCGGACGCCGCCGTAGTCTGACGCGCTGGTTAAAAATAGACCTTCTTTCGCGCGAGTCATGGCCACGTAAAACAAACGGCGTTCTTCTTGAATATGAAAATCCCCTTCCGGCAATTGTTCTTTAATTAATTCCATCGGCAATTCAATCGCTTCGCCGCGCGAACGAGAAGGGAATCTGTCTTCAACCAAATTAACCACAAAAACATATTTAAATTCCAAACCTTTGGCCCTGTGGATAGTCAAGATGTTTACCGAATCCGGCGTGTCCTCCAATTGGCGCATTGAGCCTTCCTCTCCGGCATCCATTAAATACTGGCAATGTTCAACGAAACTTTTTACATTCGCGTCTTTGATTGTTTCTTCGTATTTTTTTACTTCCTCAAAAAATTGACGCAGTTGATGAATTTGGCGTATAACGTTTTGATTTCCGACTCCGTCTTCATGAGTTAAATATTTAAAATATCCGCTAGTTTCAAAAAAATCAACTAAAATCACGGCTGGCTTCGCTATTCTTGACTGTTGCATCCCCGCGTGAATCAAACTTACTAACTTATCACACACTTCAATCCCCTCTTTTGACAAACCGATTTCTTGTCCGCGTTTCAACGCTTCATAATAAGAAATTGATTTTTTCTTCGCGAAATGCGTTAATTTCTGCAGATCATTTTCCGAAAAATTAAAAAACGGCAATTTCAACAATCTAAACACCGCGCTTGACTCATGATAGGAATCAACCGCTTTCAAAAAATTATACGCGTCTAAAACTATTGGCTGGCGAAATAATCCGGAGGAAGCCAAAAATTCATATGATATCCCCGCCCGTTCTAATGCCGTAATAAACGGCTCGGCATGACTGTTGGCCCGCACCAGAATGGCAATCCCATCCAAGCCCGCGAATCCCGGAAGATCGCGAATGACACTAATTCTTTTTGCCACGCCTTCGGCTTCATTCAGCACAGTGTCAAAATGCAAGTGTTCAACTTTCGACTTTAATGACTTTAATGACTTTAATGACTTATCAATCTTCAACTTCGCCTCCAACCTGTCAGGATTGTTATTCTGTATTGACTTATACGCCAAATCCAAAATTTCTTGCCCGGAACGATAATTTTCCGTCAGCACCACTTCTTTGGCTTTGGGAAAGTCTTGTTTAAAACGCAGGATGTTTGATACCGATGCCCCGCGGAAGGCGTAAATTGACTGATCATCATCGCCGACAACAGTCAAGCGTCCGTTCTGCGCTATCAATTTGATGAAATAGTACTGCGCCCAATTCACATCCTGAAACTCATCAACTAAAATATATTTGAATCTCTCTTGCAACGACTTAAGAATATTTGGCCGCTTTTCAAGCAGTTTTACCGCGTAATAAATCAAATCCCCAAAATCCACGGTGTTGTTATCCAAAAGAAGCTGATTGTAAACATGATAAACGTTGGCGATCTCTGACAAACGTCCGGCTTCTTCGGTGAAATCTTTATTTAATTGTTGTTCTTTGGCGTGTTGCAAATATTCCTCCGGACTGACAAGCTCATCTTTGCATTTAGAAAAGTGTTTAATCAGTTCATGAATATGCCGCGTAGGATTGCCGAGCGGACGGTAATAATCCAAATTAAATTTTTCCAAATTTTGTCTAACCAAAAGCCACGCGTCAGTTTGGGTCAGAAGCTTGAATTGATTGGAAATACCAATATCCAAACCATGGTGTTCTAATAAGCGTTGACAAAAAGCGTGGAAAGTTGAAATTTGCAAATCCGCGTAACCTGCGTCAAGTTCTTGATCAACTCGTTCTATCATCTCGCCTGCGGCTTTATCAGTAAAAGTGACGGCTAAAATTTCTTCGGGTTTTGCCAGTCCGCTTTCAATCAAATGCGCGATTTTTTTAGTAATCACCGTCGTCTTTCCGGTTCCCGCCCCAGCCACAATCAACAACGGGCCATCGCTGTATTTAACCGCTTTTAATTGTGACGGATTTAGTTGATTCATATATAAAGATTCTGTTTTTGCTGTGCTTTCTGATATGCAATAACCGCTGTCATTGCGAGGAGTCCGCAGACGACGAAGCAATCCAGTCGTCAACGGTTGACGAATGTGGATTGCTTCGCCTGCGAAGGCTCGCAATGACAATCAACGAATAAATCCTCCAGCCTGCAGTTGCCATAATTTTCTATAAATACCGCCTGTTTTTTCTAATAGTTCATCGTGCGTCCCCTCTTCTTTTATTTTTCCCCCGTCAATCAAAATAATCCGATCCATTTTCATTATAGTTGATAAGCGATGAGCGATGACAATAACAGTTTTATTCCGCATTAAATTATCCAACGCTTCTTGAATCAAGCGCTCGGATTCGGAATCCAAACTGGAAGTGGCCTCATCCAAAACTAAAATCGGCGTGTTATGAAGAATCGCGCGCGCGATTGCCACCCGCTGACGCTCGCCGCCGGATAATTTAACGCCGCGCTCCCCCACAAAAGTTTCGTAGCCTTCCGGAAATTTGGAAATAAATTCATGGCAATGCGCCAGTTTAGCCGCTTTATAAACTTCTTTATCCGTTGCTTCAGGACGGCCATAACGAATATTTTCTTTCAAAGAACGGTGAAATAAAATCGGATCTTGCGGCACTAAACTTAAATTGGCCCACAGGCTTTCTTGGCTTACCCGGTCTATTCTCCGCCCGTCAATACTGATTTTACCGCTCTGAATATCGTATAAACGTAAAAGTATTTTCGTCACCGTGGTTTTACCCGCCCCGGATGGACCAACTAAAGCGATTTTTTCTTTTGACACAATATCCAAATTAAAATCAGTCAAAACATTGTGGGTTTGTTTGTAATTAAAAACGACATTCTCAAATTTAATTTCGCCGCGCGGCACGCGCAAAACTTTTGCCCGTGAAACATCTTGAATTTCGTGCGGAGTATTCAAAATTTCCGTCATCTCCTCCGCGTCAGATAAATCGTGATAAACATCGCGCATTAGACGGCCCAAATCCCAAATCTTCATCAAAACCGCCAATAAATAACTTTGCAGAAGGACAAAATCGCCGATTGTAAACTGATTTTTTTGCCATAAAGTTACGCCAACATACATCAAGCCAATTTCAATGCTAATCGCCAATAAGCCCTGAATCGCCTCAAAAGTATTTTCTATATTCCAAACTCGGCGTTGAAGATTTTTTACTTTCTGACACAAACCAAAAAAAGTACTGACCTCGCGTTCATAGCCGTTGAATAGTTTTACATTGGTGTGGTTGCTCAAAGTGTCGGCTAAATCACCGGACACTGACGATTCAGCTTGGCTCCGAACTAAATCATATTTAAGGCGATACTTGATTAAAAAAATATTCACTATTACGAATACCGCGACCCAAATCAATAACGCGGAGCCGATCAAAACACTGCGAGTGAATAAAACAAAAATAATCGCGCTGACGCTGACAAAAAGATTTAATAAACTCCAAAACAGACGGTCGCTCAAACGCTCATAAGAATAAATAAAACGATTGGCTTTTTTTACCAGCGAACCGATAAAATTATCACTGAAAAAAGACAACGAATGGCGATGCAAATACCTAAAAACCGTGTCTGACAATTCCGCCATAACTCCTGACTGCAAATATCCGGCGGAAAAACTGGCAATGCGCCAACACAACCAACCGATCAATTCAATGCCCAAAATTGAAAGCAAAGTAGCCACCAGAAGACTCGCTGTGTCCTGACTGCCGGACTGGGAAATCAAATCAAAAAATCTTTTTAAATAAAGCGGCACGACAACGCTGACCAAAGCGCCGCCGGCTACCATAAACAAAGTCAAAAGCATCAGAAATTTATGTCTGATAGTGTGTTGCCAGTAGATTTTTAGAGTGGAGTTGGTAAAATTTTTCATATAAATCTGTCTACATTTTAGCAGATTTGCGGCTTAAAGCCAATAGACGCTTGACAACGGACATTTGTTGCCCTATTATTCATACATCTCAACAATCCGCCTTTGGCGGTAAGGAGTGTGTCATGATAGAAAAACTGTCAAAAGGTGCGCCCCGCGGCTGGAGGGGAGAAGACCTGCGCGAACGCAATCGAGAAATCCTCGCCAAAATCGTAACAGCTCGCGAAGGCTCTACCGCGACTCACCGGAGAGAACCACGCATCGTGAGGACACAGATACCTCACGAACGCCCCCACATGTTCACTGCCAAAGAAACCCGCATCCTCAAGAAAGGCACCCAGATACTCAAGTAAGCAATCCAACCTGTGACCCCACACCACAACCCCCCCTCCCCTCCTTCCCCACAGCAGAAATTTATTTCTTTTGTGGAGAGGGGGGGGTGAGTTGAGAAAATAAAAACCATCGCGGAATATCTGCGATGGTTTTTTAAGTTAGTCAATTTTGTCTAATCATTCTGTCGTCATCCCATCAAACTCAGGACTATCCGCTTCCGCTTCGGCTTTCGTGGCGCGAATAACTCCGTCTTGATGGTGTGGCGGAGAATAAATCGTGTATAATTTCAAATCTTCCGAATCAGAAACATTTATAATATTATGTTGAGCTCCGGCAGGGACAACTATGGCGACACCATCTCTCACTTCATATTCATTTCCATCAATGATACATTTTCCGCAGCCTGTTTCAAAACGAAAAAACTGATCGTTGTCCGGATGGACTTCCATGCCGATTTCTTCATTTGGTTTTAATGACATTAATACTAGCTGACTATGCTTGCCGGTGTAAAGCACATTACGAAAATCTTTGTTTTCTTTTGTTGCTTGCTCAATGTTCGTGTTAAATCCGCGCATAAAATTAAAGTTAAAAATTAGCTTTTCATCTTTATTCATTATATAATGTTTATGACTTATAAGCAATAGCGGTTTGTCATTGCGAGGAGGCCGACATTCGTCGGCCGACGAAGCAATCCATTTGTCTTAACTTTATGCAAATTCCCTATCGCAAACCCGGCAAATTCAGCCAAACGAAATTAGATCCTTTTTTAACCAAGGACAAATTTGACGAACTTAAATATAAGTTGGAGAAATTAAAAAATATCAGCCGGCCGCGCGCGGCTGAAGAAGTGAAGCGATTGGCCGAACTCGGCGACTTTTCGGAAAATGTAGAATATCAAATGGCCAAGGGCAGATTGAGAGGAATTAATGAAAAAATTCTTATTTTAGAAAATCAATTGAGGCAGGCGGTGATTATAGAGCCGCAATCAAAAAACGGCGCGGTTCAAATTGGCAGTACAGTCACAGTTACTAACGGCGGCAAAGAAAAAACTTACCAAATACTTGGTTCTTCTGAAACTAATCCTGGAAAAGACATAATCTCTCACAACTCCCCTTTGGGCGCCGCGCTGATTGGACACAAAGTTGGCGAGAAAATTAAAATTAAATTGGCTGATAAAAAAGAAGTTGAATACAAAATAATTGAAATAAAATAAAAAAGCGCCTTTTGGCGATTAAACATTCAGCACGATTTAAACCTCGCTCGCGTTCCTCCCTGCTATTAAGTTGAAAATCAACCCCATAGCAGGTGGGCGAGCGAGGTTCGCGTCGCGCCACCTTAGATTCCGGCTGCATGTGGTCTACTTTCTACTTGCGCGCTGTGACAGTGCATGGATCCTCGACAGAGGTGATATGGAAGTTGAAAATCAACTGCCATTGTCCGGACTCGTTATCCGGTTCTCTGTACTCCATACCGAGAGTCCACACATCGGTCGGGGCGCTATCCAAGAACCTCCTGAACTGCGCATCGACATCATCTCGGCTCTTCCCACTAAAGATCTTTTCTGTCCCTTCCATGGTTTTTTCCTCCCTTCACCATGTTTTGAATCTATATTAAATCACTTGCGCGTGATTCTGTCAATTTTAATACCCACAAAAAACCACAACAGCCCAACCAAATACCCGGCAAGCACATCAGTCAAATAGTGTACGCCAAGGTAAAGACGACTAAAGCCGATTAAGAAAACTAATATCGCGCCAGCGATAATAACCAGCTCGCGATATTTTGTATTTTTAAAATTACGCCACAACAAATACGTCAAAAAACCGTAAAAAGCTCCCGCGACCGTGGCATGCCCGCTCGGAAAAGAGGCGGTATCTTCAAACACAAACGCGTCAATTGGCCGAGGACGATCAATGATAATTTTAATTAAATAAGTAGTAAGCGCGCTACCGATTAACACCATCCAAATGGCGATAATTTCTTGTTTTAAACATTTGCGCCACAAAAATATTGAAATCAAAAAAGCGAAAAACCCGACAGTAACAACTTCGCCAAACAGAGTTACGCCAAAAAATATTTCTACCATTGGCATGGTGCGGATGGAGGAGAGAAATGTGTTGATTACGGTGTCGATTGAGAGAAGCATAATTCAATATTATTAAACCATCTTTTTACCTTATTTTACACTATTTTTATCTAATGCTGTGGATAACTTGACAAACACAAAAGATTATCTTATAATAGAAACGAAGCATGCAATAATAACTTATGGAGTGCTTTAGTGTTCCCCCGAGTGTCTCGGGGCTTAAGCTGGAGATTACATTCCGTAAGACGCTGCTTCAACAAAACGCCTAATCTTGCCGATTAGGTTTTTTGTTATATTTATTTTCCCAATAGTCCTTAAACATCTCCTTGCCTTCGCCAATAATATTATTTTTTAACAAACTAAAAATTTCTTTTCCCAAATGCCTTTTATTTAAATAACAAGCCAATCCACCCACCACCCAGTCAGCAATTTGAATATTTTGATACTCTTTAGAATCAACCATTTCTATTTTTACATGTCCGCCTTTTGGCAAATTAGGCAAAAGGTGAGTTTTGATTTTTTCTACAAATTCTCTCCTGCCTATGCCCTTGAGCGGACGCTGATCGCAAAAAACATGAAACAACAAATCATTGGTCGGCAGATACATCTCCAGTGTCTCACCAACTATTGATGTATATAGAAGTCCACTCTCAACACTTGTCTTCGTGCGGTATTCGTATGGAATGTTTTCCTTTTTTATAAAACTAAATCTAATCCTTACATCAAGATTGCAGATATATTTTATGGTTTTTAATCTTAATTTATCAGTGACCCCAGAATCAGAAAACTTGATTTCGGATTGCCGACGTATTTTTTTGGGAAACTTTGAGCGACACCACGATTTGAATCTTTTTGCCGTCCTCTTGGTATCGCCAATTGTAAAAGAACCAATTACAAAATAGCTGTCAGAATGATTTTTATGAAATTGCCCGCTTTCGTCAAGAAAAATATACATAAATAAATAGCGCCTCTCACAGTTTAGTAAATCAGAAATTATATTCTCGGTTTAACCAACCTAACATTCCCCGCTTTCGTCATTCCATCTTCTCTAAATCCAAATGATTTATAAAAATTAGCCAAGAAAGTAACTGCTTTTTTTCCAACGCGATATCTATTGATTCTCGAAAGCTGCTATAATTTATTCCGCGTTCAGGTTCCCCTTTTTCCATAGAAGACGTTAAATGTTGTTCCGAGACCTGGACTCGAACCAGGATAAACAGCTTCAAAGGCTGCTGTCCTACCTTTAGACGATCTCGGAATAATTTAAGATACTAATATACAAATGGTACTAATGATACTAATGGTATACTAATACCCCATAACTGAAAAAATTGTATCACAAATTTTTATCTTAGTCAATATCATCTATTTAAATTAAAAACGAGCCGTTCCGACTCGTTCCATACTTCATCAACCATTAATTATACCCTCAAATACCTTCTCATCGCCAGCAGACTTGATACCACAGTCAAGAACAAAACCGAACCCAACTGAATGCCGATCAGCAGATATCTATTATTCAAATAATAATCAAAAAGCAAGTTTGACTTCTGAAACACTATGGCGGTGTACGGATCAAGCAAGCGGAAGGCAATCCAGAGTAAACCGCCGATAATTAAAATACTTGCGATACTAAAAAATAAAGACTCAACAACATACGGCCCGCGCACGAACCAATTTGACGCGCCAACGAGTTTTTTAATGCTGATTTCTATCCGTTGAGTGTAAATGGCCACGCGGATCGTATTCAAAATAATTAAAAACGCGATCAGAGCAAATAATAAACTTAAGCCGATGGCGAAACGTTGAACTTGGGTGGTAATAATATGTATCCGATCAATCGCTTTTTGAGTGTCGCCGAAAGTTTTTGCTTCTATGATATTTTCGTATTCCGGCACATTCAACGCCTGAATAACTTTTTCATAATCTTTTGGTTCACGAGTTTTCACAATCATGGTCGGACCGAGCGGATTTTCACCCAATTCATCCAGCGCCGACAACACTTCAGGATTATTTTTTTGTTGTTCTTTAAACTTCGCCAAAACCTCGTCGCGATTCAAGTAAATAATCTCGGTAACTTCCGGAAACCCGCCCACATAACTCTTGACTTCGTTTATCTCCTCGTTTGTCGCTTCATAATTAAAATAGAGACTGACATCTATCTGGTCTTTGATGGATTTTACCGCTTCGTTGGTAAACACATTAATCACTACCAGAGTATTTATAGACAACAACATCAAAACCAAAATCAACACAGTCATGGACGATAAGCCGACATTTCTTGCCATATCTTGAAAAGCAAATTTTATAATACGAAACAAGGTTAACATAACAAACACTCGCGTTTAGAAATTAGAAATTTATAAACGGTATTTTCCTTCTTTTTCGTCCGCGATAATTTTACCATTATGTAAGGTGACTACCCGCTTGCGCAAACGATTGACGACTTCGCGATTATGCGTGACTAAAAGAATCGTGGTGCCGAATTCGTTTATCCGTTTCAATATTTCAATAATTTCTTCGGTGTTGATTGAGTCAAGATTGCCGGTCGGCTCGTCAGCCACCAAAATTTTCGGGCGATGCACCAATGACCGCGCGATAACCACTCGTTGTTGTTCTCCGCCGGAAATTTGATGCGGGTAGCTGTCCACTTTTTTCCTTAACCCGACAATATCCAAAACTTTCGGAACAACCTCACGAATGCGCGAATGCGGAACGCCAGCCACTTCCAGCGCGAAAGCGACATTTTCTTGAACAGTTTTCTTTGGCAATAATTTAAAATCCTGGAAAATCACGCCGATCTGGCGGCGCAAAAATGGCACATCGCGCTGATGTATCTTTGTGATATCCCAGCCGCCTACTTCAATATTCCCCTCCGTCGGCTTTTCTTCGGCGATAATCAATTTAACGAGCGTTGTCTTACCGGTACCGCTTTGTCCGACCACGGAAATGAACTCTCCTGGCTCAATTTTTAAACTCACATCATCAAGCCCGATGCTGTCTTTGGTATAGTGTTTGGAAACATTCGCGAGTTTGATCATACCGAAATATTATAGCATGGACCGCGTTATGATACAAACAAACGGCCGTTGTCTGCCGTTTGTTTTCACGAAAAATGCCGTAGTAACTATTTAGCGTTTTGATTAGCGCTCGGACCTTGTTGCGCAATCTGCTTAGCGAACTTTCTTTTGACTACAAAATAATATATAAGTGAACCAATAACTCCAGTAAACACCATAAGAATAATCCACATCGCCTTATTCTCCACGGGATGGGAAGCTGCATGAACCAACATTACTATCCAAAAGATGAATGCAGCAATGCCCACTAAAAACAACACGACTACAACAGCAATTCCCCACCCTAAAAATCCGCCGATGCTTTCAGTGAGCTGGTCGCAAGGAACCGGCTGCCCGTTAATTTCGCATTGTGCCTCTGCTAAAAAGTTCGACTCCGCTACATCTGAAATTACCACATCTTCTCCTTGAGCAAAAACGGTTGGAATTGTTAATAACACTAAACCAAAAACTAACAAAAATAATACTGCCTTAATACGTGTATTGAACATAGTAAAAGAAATATTAAATAAATAAACTCGACCTTTGATATAATTATAACATTTTTGAGCCGAGAATGGGAATCGAACCCACAACCTGCGGTTTACGATACCGCTGCTCTACCAGTTGAGCTATCTCGGCACAACTTAGCGAACTTAGCCAACTTCTAACCGCGGGATTATATCAATCGCCGGCTCTTCGTATGGGTGCGCCTTTTTTAACGCGGCAATTACCTCTTCCACTTTATCTTTATGACAAAGCATTTCAATCATTTCTTCCTCAACTTCTTCCAGCTTGCCGACTGACCCAATAGCAGGGTTGGCGCCAGCTAAAGGCCTGAAGCGCCCAACTACCGGGTAAGAAAATGAACAATTATCATAATTTCCCTGCACGCCGGCTCCAGCCTCACCAAGAACTTGCCTAACTTTTTCCGCCACTTCACCGCGCGGTACTGTGACTCTAATTTTGACGAATTCGGATTCTCGCAACATGTTGAATTTATTATTTATTAGGCACACCATACATTATGCGCTCATCCCCCACCTCTTCCTGCCATGTTTCACTTTCTTCCAACTTACCACCATTTGCTTTTCTGATACTGGTAATATTCTGTGAAAACGAATAACTATAGGTAACTAAATAATACTCGCCGTTTGGCGATTCAAATATAGATCGCCACTGCCCGTCTCGTCTTATGGCTGTCACGTGTCCGCCTTTTTTTCTGGATATTTTATGCAAACGAATAAACTTAGAATCTTCAAGTAAATAAAAATCCTCAGAATCCTTTGGCTCGGCATCGATATAGATTGCCACTCTACCATCTGTCAAGGAAACACAGTCTAAATGCTTTATGTCTTTGTGTTCCCCGACCAATCGATCTTTTAGCGGTTTCAGATCATCCGAATTTGCGCCAACCGATTTAAAAAACTCAACAAGCTTTTTCAGCGCCTCACATTTTTTAATTTCTGGCTCATCCGCTGGATCGCCAAATCCCAAATCGGTGTAAAAAGCCATTTCACCGCCGCATTTTTCATTTATATCTTCAAAACATATTGTTAATTTCCCATTCACTTTGACTGCGACTTTAGAATCTTGATTTGGTCCACCATAGTTCAAAAAGGCGGATCTCTTATCGCCGAAAGTGGCCAAACTTAATTCTGTATCTGCCGGCAAATTGATTGTTTTTTTTATTAAAGCTTTTATTTCCGCCACTTTTTCGTCAGAAATTGTCATCCAGTTCGTTAAATCATCAAGGTGATTTTTTATTAGTCGTGTCTTTGCCATCTGCAAAGCTGCAATTCGTTGCTCTATGGGTTCTCTTTCGTGCATATAATAATTGTTAATATGTCTGTTTATTATTTATAGTGAAATAATGCGCAGGATCCTCGCAATGACAGACTCGCTTCCCCAAAAGATCTCTCATCTAAACGCTTCCATGACACTTCTTATATTTCTTTCCACTCCCACACGGACACGAATCGTTCCTACCGATTTTGTTTCCAGAATCATCACGTGGCTTGCTGTAAACAGAACCAACAGCGTCGTCAGCGGCCTTTTGCGCGCCTTTCAAAACTAATTTGTCATTGGCCATAACTGATTGCGGGGCGGATATTAACCTCAATCCCGCGCCGATTTTGTAAAAACTATAAACCACTTCTTTCTGGATGCCGGACAACAGCGCGTTAAACATCTGGTAGGTTTCTTTTTTATATTCAACCAATGGATCGCGCTGGCCATAACCTCGCAAGCCAATACCGGTGCGCAGATAATCTACGGCAACAAGGTGGTCAACCCACAAACTATCTATTGAGCGCAACAAAATATTTTTTTCAAAATCCCGCATCAACTTCGCGCCAGCTGCCTCGTTTCCAGCCGCATCTGTTGCTTGTTTTGTAATCGCCTCATATTCACGCTCGGCTTTTGACAAGAAAAATTTGACAATACTATCACGCGCTTCAACATCTTCCAGTTTAGTATCGCCGCTTGTATTCATTTTTAACAACTCCTCTTTTTCCACGTCTGAAAAAGGAAAAATTGTGCTGGCGGTTTCGTAAACTTCTTGTAAATTCCATTCTTTTCTATCCTCAACATTCGTATGGAATGATACCACGAATTCAACTTCCTGTTCAATCAAATCTAAAATCATTTCTTTCAATGAAGTTGTTGGCGCCAGCGCTTGCCGCCGTTTTTTATAAACCACTTCGCGATGCTTGTTTAAAACATCATCATATTCCAACAAATGTTTTCGGATATCAAAATTATGCCCCTCAACTTTTTTCTGCGCGGTTTCCAACATCTTGGTAATCATTTTTTGCTCAATCGGCATATCTTCCGGAACTTTTAGCCGAGTCATGATTGATTTCAAACGATCGCCGGCGAAAATACGCATCAAATCATCATCGGTGGAAACAACAAATTGCGTCTCGCCCGGATCACCCTGACGCGCCGCCCGACCGCGCAACTGATTGTCAATACGGCGTGATTCGTGCCGTTCCGTGCCTAACACAAATAAACCGCCCGCTTTAACCACTTTCTCATGCTCTTCTCCAGCGGCTAACGCGCCGCCCAATTTTATATCAACACCGCGGCCAGCCATGTTGGTTGCCAAAGTGACAGCGCCAGGACGGCCGGCTTGAGCGATGATTTCCCCCTCTCGTTCATGGTTTTTAGCGTTTAAAATCTCATGCTTAATTCCATTACCGGTTAGATATTCACTTAACGCCTCATTCTTCTCAACTGAAATCGTGCCGATTAAAATCGGCTGGCCTTTTGTCTGACACTCTTTAATTCTCTCCGCGATCGCCTTGTATTTGCCTGCTTCATTCCGATAAATTCGATCTTGCAAATCAACTCTTCGATCAGGTTTGTTAGTGGGAGCAATTAAAACTTCAAGATTATAAATTTTAGCAAACTCTTCGGATTCAGTTGACGCTGTTCCGGTCATGCCGGCTAACTTGCGATACATTCTGAATAGATTTTGAAAAGTGATTGTCGCCAAAGTCTGCGACTCGCGTTGAATATTAGTATTTTCTTTTGCTTCAATCGCCTGATGCAAACCCTCGGAATAACGCCGGCCGGGCATCTTGCGGCCGGTAAATTCATCAATGATAATCACTTCGCCATTATCAACAATGTAATCACGATCTCGTTTAAATAAAACTTCCGCTTTCAACGCCTGTTCAACGTGATGCACGGTACGAATTCCGCCTTCCGCGTAAATATTTTCTATCCCCAGCCATTTTTCAAATTTCGCGATCCCCGCTTCAGTCAAGGTGGAACTGCGCATTTTTTCATCAACATTATAATCTCCCAGCCCTGAGGGATCCGAAGGGTTATTTTCCACTAATTGCCTGACTAATTTGGCAAACTGATAATACTGTTGGGTCGCCTCCTCCGCCGGCGCGGAAATAATCAACGGCGTGCGCGCTTCATCAACCAAAATGGAATCAACTTCATCCACAATCGCGTAATGCATCTCATCACCCGGCCGCATCACCATTTCTTCCAAACTCTGGACCATGTTGTCGCGCAAGTAATCAAAACCAAACTCGTTGTTAGTCCCGTAAGTAATATCGCACCTGTACGCATCCTGTCTTGAACACGGCCGCAAAAATTCTTCTTCAATTTTGAAACTTTCTTTTTGGACTTCAGCATCCAGACTTCGGACTTCAGCTTGAACACTTGAATCATATTTATAAGAGACACGCAAATTTTGAATAATCCCGACGCTCAATCCCAAAAAATCATAAATCTTTCCCATCCAAACCGCGTCACGTTTGGCCAAATAATCATTCACTGTTACCAAATGCACACCTTTACCCTGCAAAGCGTTCAAATAGATCGGCAAAGTCGCGACCAAAGTCTTGCCCTCACCGGTGCGCATTTCCGCGATCATACCGCGATGCAGAGCAATACCGCCAATCAACTGTACATCAAAATGACGCATGCCGGTAACGCGTTTTGAGACTTCACGGACAACCGCAAACGCTTCCGTCAATAAATCATCCAAACTCTCGCCTTTTCCCAATCTTTCTTTAAACTCAACAGTCTTATTTTTCAATTCAACATCAGAAAACGCTTGCATTTCCGCCTCAAGCGAATTTACCGCGCCAACAACAGGCTGAAGTGTTTTCAGTGTTTTAACATTCGAATCACCGAAGATTTTAGTTAAAAATGACATAAGCGGGCGCAAGTAGACGACCATCGAACGAGACACGTGCGTCACCTTGTTAAGTATTTTGAGTCGGGATGCCCGATGGCAATGGCCGAGGTGGCGACGACGATGCTGCTTGCCAAAGAGTGGTCAGAAACGGTAGACGCCGACGATTCTCAAGGCAGCAGTCTTGGCTGTGTGGTTCTCTCGTGACGCTTTTCTGCTGCGTTTTTCGGGTGTTGCGTGAACGGATCTTGACATGCTCTGCTGAGGTCGTATGATTTTTTCTGCGGGAACCGTGTGCCCCGAAGGAAATGGAAGGTCAACCATGACTTGATCGGTGTAATCAGTCTGAGAGGCTTGGTTGCGTCGGTCATATCGGGTGAACTTCGCCTTTTCTAGTGTGTTCCATTGTTTGGTCACACTAGGTGGCCAAACCCGCTCCTCAACAGGTTCCGCCTAGCCTCACAGTTGATTCATTATAATCGGCTTATTGCTGATATATTTTGTGATACCAGTTCCATATGGGTTCTCTTGTTTGATGTCCCTGTTCTGGACTGATGGCACCCAGCCGCCGGTCTGACACAGGGTCTGGGTTGGGGAAACCCAAGGACTCGGCCCAGCGATCACTGGGCCATGCCGGGCGCGGAACACACGCGTCACTGGATCTCGGGTCTCCCCCGTCGATCCACCAGCGCGCCGTCTGCGTCTCGGCAAGGGTGGCTGGTGAAAATGCGGGGAACACACGCATTCGCAAAGGTTGTCGCAGGAGGGCATCCCCTACGTGCTCTCCCCTCCAATCTGACATCAACTTACTGGTCTTATTCTCATTATAGTCCAGTATATCTGTGTCAGCATACTACTGTCAATAGTGTGTGCTTGCTTGGCGTGGTGTCCTGATGACACCCCAGCCACGCACGAGAGTCTGTATAATATTTTGTGTAAATGGGATAATAGAATAACTTTTATTCACTTAACCCATGTATACAATATGTCCAATTTACTTTCGTATGATGAATACCAA
>Ga0209343_10000915_pt1 | contig 40839 bp, 42 predicted proteins | sample RifCSPlowO2_02_FD_184026 | JGI IMG/M metagenome (GOLD analysis project Ga0209343, IMG submission 184026) | Groundwater microbial communities from Rifle, Colorado - Rifle CSP2_plank lowO2_0.2 (SPAdes) (version 2) | ecosystem: Environmental > Aquatic > Deep subsurface > Groundwater | place...
CGGCTCACGTTCGCTCGCCTTGCAGAACTTCTCCAGCTACGGTTCGGCTGCACCAGAATCACGCTACTGCCTCCAGGGGCCATCACTGAAGCAGACGGGGCACCGACGCCGGCGCTCTACGCGTTCGTCCGGACCGTCGAAGGAGTGCAGCGCGAAGCCGTGGTGCATGTCTTCGACGAGTCCTGGCCAGTGATGGATGACATGCTGCGCTATATCTGCGACCGGCTTCAGATTGCCGTCGATGATCTGGGTGACGCCCACTGAACGCCCGGCGGTAGAACCTCCAGCTCTACTTCGACAGAATCGCGTCCATCTTCCTCGCCGCGTCTTGCTGCAGGGCCGGCAGCACGTGTGAATAGGTGTTGAGCGTTAAGGACACTTGCGAGTGGCCGAGGATTTCCATCACGACGCGCGGGCTGACGCCCTGGGCGAGCAACAACGTCGCACACGAATGCCGCAAGTCGTGAAGACGGATCGTCGGAAGCTCGGCCGTCATCAGGAGCGCGCGAAACTCCTTTGAGATCCGCCGCGGTTCGATCGGCGTGCCAATGCTCGACGTGAAGACAAATCCGCCATCGCGCCAGCGCGAGCCCGCTGCAAGCCGGGCCTCGAGCTGGGAAACTCGGTGAGCGCGCAGGGCCTTGACCGCGACGGCCGGCAGGTTGATAGTCCGTCGACTGCGGGCGGACTTCGGCTCGACGAGGTGCAGCGACGTCTTTATCGCGTGGCGCGCCACGCCGATCTCAGTCAGTCTCTTCTCGGCTGTGGCCCGCTCCCCGGCCGACAGCTCAGGCTCGGCGAGGCTCTCTCGAAGTTGACGCTGCTCTTTTAGGAGCGGCCGGCGTGCGGCCGCGTCACCGCCGAACCGCTGCAGGGCACGACGGACCTGGAGTGTGGCGCCATCAAGGTCAACGTCTGTCCACTGGAGGCCGAGCATCTCCCCGCGCCGCAGTCCACAGCTCAGGCCCACCGTGACGAGCGCCTCCAGGGGCGTGCCGTCAGCCACCATGAGAAGCTGCTGCGCCTGCTCTGGGGTGAGCGGCCGGATCTCGTGTGTCACCGTGCGAGGCGGATCGACGAGGACCGCCGCATTGCGCACGACGAGGCGCCACCGCAGCGCGGTATTCAGCGCGTTGCGCAAGAGACTCCGGAGGTAGAGACGACGAGCGGCCGTCACGCCATCGCGCTCAAGGGCGGACAGCCACGCCTGAACGTGCTCGGGCGTCAACTGAACGAGGCGCCGCGGCCCCAGGTGCGGGATCACATACCGGCTCACGGCGTTCTCGTAACTCCGATACGTGAGTGGGCGCACCCGTGAACCGGCGACGTCACGAAGCCAGCGCGCGAGGAACCGTGCGACGGTCTGCCGGGCATCGGCGATGATCTCGCCTTCCTGAGCGGCCCTTAGTTCACGAGTAAGCCGATCCGAGACGTCGCGCCGCGTGCGGCCATAGACCGTCTTCCGGCGACGCCGGCCGTTCTGCCAGCCGAGATCGACCCTCGCCATCCAGCGCCCATCGGCGCGCTCGACGATGCTACCTTCTCCGCGTCCGCGTCGTTTTGCCATGACGTGATCCTTTCGGGTTGTAATTGCGCATGTAGGTGCGCGATTGGCACCGTGTCGAGCAATATTCCTTCCGTGTCACTTTGAGAAACAGGCGTCCGCAGATCGCATCGTCGCGGCTCCCTGCGAGCGGCGCTTGACACACCTGCAATTTCTCGAGCCCGACTTCCTCGAACGAGCGAATCACCTTGTTCAGAAACCGATCGGGAATATCTGAGACGTCGATGACTTCATCGTGTGACGGCGAAAAGTAGTGCGCCGCCGGCCGCCGTGGTTGACCGGCTCTAATGAGCAGGGTTTTTACTGTGCGTGCAGCAACCGCGAAGCCGCGCTCAACAATGTTGATGAGTAGCGCGCGGGTGGACTGCTGTAGCGCCCGTAGGGCCTCCAGGCTCTGCGGGCTCCAGTCAGTGACGGGCGAACCGGGTGAGACGACGAACTGCCGAATCCGTTGAGCGGCGGCCGTCACGTCGTCTGCCTGCGCGAATTCGATCGCAAACAGCAACGCCTGAACGGGTGTTAATGGATTCATACCGGACACGCCCAGATAAGTCGTTATGGAGATTAATGAATTAGTAGAGTAATGTCAATAAATACAGGAGCGGACAGTTATGAACGCCGACAGATTGCTCTATCGAGTCTCTGAAGCTGCCGACGCCATCGGTGTGTCGCGAGCCCACTGCTACGAGTTGATCGCGCGCGGGATCGTGCCGCACATTCGGCTGGGCGGTGGAAGTATCCGCGTGCCGCGTGCCGCGCTCGAAGCGTTGGTCACGCAACAGCTCGCTGAACAGGCGCGCGCGGAGGCCGCCGGCCGGTGAGCGGCTACCGCGATCTCGTCATCAGCCAACTCCTCGCCGATGAGGCCGAGCTGATCGACCGCGTTGTCGACCTCATTATCGAGCGCGACGCCTATCGTGAGCTGGCGCACGCAGCGGTTCATCAGTCGCACGACCTGACGCAGCAGCTCGATCGGCTGCGAGTGCGACATCATCGCCTGTTCGACGACTTCCGCGCCCTGCGCGCGCAGCAGCGAGAGGCGGTTGCGGCATGAGCGAGCCCTTGACGGCCGCGGATATTCCGTGGAGCGTGTCGCCGGCCGCTGTGCCAACGCTCCGAGCCGGGCGCGACCCGCTGACGCCATCCGAGGCTGCGCCGGCTCCGGCGACGACTCTGCCAATCGAGCTGGCCGACGCGACGAAACCGACCGGCCGCGCGCCGAAGCGGGCGAAACCTGGAAGACTGAAACAGGGGCGCGACGTGCAGCTCGAAGATCCCGAGCCGTGGGCTGACCCCGTGGACGGCGCCGCGCTGCTTGACACGATCGCGGCGACGTTCACGCGGTATCTCGCGCTGCCAAACCACGCCAGCACGTTCCTGGCCTTGTGGGTGCTCCACACCTACACCTTTGCGGCGTGGTTCACTTCGCCATTTCTGGCGATTACGTCGCCAGTGAAACGCTGCGGAAAAACGCTGCTATTGATTGTGCTCGGCGCGCTCGTGCCGCGGCGCTTATTTGCGTCGAACGTGACGCCGGCCGTGCTGTTCCGCACGATCGAAAAGTACGGCCCGACGCTGTTAATCGACGAGGCCGATACCTTCGTGCGCGACAACGACGAGCTGCGGGGCGTCCTCAATTCTGGGCACACCCGCACGACGGCCGTCGCGATTCGGGCCGTCGGCGACGACCACGATCCGCGGGCGTTTTCCACGTGGTGCCCGAAGGCGATCGCGCTCATCGGCAAGTTACCCGACACCCTGGCCGACCGGGCGATCGAAGTCGCCATGCGGCGCCGGACGGCCGGCGAGCGCGTCGAGCGGCTGCGCCAGGACCGGATTGAGGCCGCGTGCGCGCAGTTCCGGCGCCAGGCGGCGCGCTGGGCGGCTGACCATCTCACCGAGCTACAGGACGCGGACCCCATCGCGCCCGTTGAACTCCACGATCGGGCCGCGGACTGCTGGCGCCCGCTGCTGGCCCTGGCCGACCATGCCGGCGCCCGCTGGCCCGCGTTGGCGCGTGAGGCCGCGAAGGCGCTGTCTGGTGTCACCGACGACGCCGACCAACCGGCCACGGTGCTGCTGCTTGGCGACGCACAGACCATCTTCGCCGCGCGGCAAGAGCTATCGTCGGCCGACCTCGTGAAAGCCCTACAGGCGCTCGATTCGCGCCCGTGGGCGACGTGGGGCAAAGACAACAAGGGACTGACGAGCAACGCCCTGGCTCGATTACTCAGGGACTTCGGGATTCATCCCGCCAAGATTCGCTTTGGCGCGGACACCCTCAACGGCTACACCCGGCGCATGTTCGAGGACGCCTGGTCTAGATACACCCCTGCCAGACCGGAACACTGGAACAACTCCAATAACGACGGGCCTAAAACCTCATTTTCACAACTGGAACACCCGGAAAGCTGTTCCGGTTGCGAAACCGCGGTTTCGACCAATAACGGCGGGCTTTGTTCCACTGTTCCAGTTGCAGAGGGGGAAAAGACGGAGGACGCATGGCTCGACCTCTGATGGCCGACGTAATTGACGAGTCGGCGCCGATGCTCTTACAGCAGCTTCGTCGCGACGGCTTCCAGCTTTGCGTCGATGGCGATCGCCTTCGGATTCGGCCCGCTGAACGCCTCACACCCGCGCTCCGTGACGCGCTCGCGCGCTGCAAGCCCGAACTGCTCGCGCTGCTCGCGCCCGTCAGCGAGCACGGACGCTGCACGCCGGGCTCACGCTGCCCTTGCCGGCTCTGCTGCTCGCGTTGGACCTTGAACGTCGCGGGTTCAGCCAGTCCCTCGACAGCGACCGGCAATATCAAGTCGAAGCGACGAGCACATCTGGCCAGTTGACCGACGTCGACCTCTTAGGCATCCACCGCTGGCGCCTGCACTTGGGCGCCATCGTCAGCTACCAGTGCGAGGTGTGCGCGTGAGCCCATACGCCCCCAAGCGTCCGTGCCTCGAGCCACGGTGCCCGAACCTAACTGAAGGCGGCGGACGCTGCGCCCAGCACGCCCGCGCGTACGACCTACAACGCGGCAGTGCGAAGGCACGCGGTTACGACTCGGCGTGGGCCAAATTCTCAAAAAATTGGCGCCAGCGGTTCCCTTTGTGCGGCATGAGGCGGGACGGCCAGCTCCATGCCGAGCATAGTCAGTGCGTGCAAGAGGGACGGACCTCGCCGGCTGCATGCGTCGATCACATTGTGTCGATGGCCAACGGCGGCGCCCAGTACGACGAGAGCAACCTGCAGTCTCTTTGTTTGATGTGCAACAACCGCAAACGTGTCACGCATGATGGCGGGTTCGGCCGATGAGTCACGGTAAGTCATTGAGGGGTAGGGCCTTCGCATCTCCGGCACCTGACGGCTTCCAGACCTTGCCCGTGCTTCCCACGTGCGGCCGCGATTTCAAAAGATTTCAAATCAAGTTGCCGGGCTCAGGCGCCCCCATCTTTTTGCGCGAAAACCCGCGCGACTGTTCGGCATGGTCAAGGAATTGCCAGTCGGCGAGGAATGACCCCGGCAGTAGGGGGGAGGGAGAACGTCTTCAGTGAGTTTCGATATTTGTGGTTGACTGTGTCCAGCCCTACCAGCAAAAGTACGTCGGGGTTGGCGTGTAGAGGGCGGCCCGCGCATGGGCGTCGGCCTGGTGGGTGTTCGTTCTTGATCGGATGACAGTGAAGGAGTGAAGAACATGAAGAAATGCCCATTCTGCGCCGAGGAGATCCAGACTGACGCCGTTGTCTGCAAGCACTGCCATCGCGATCTGTCGGCGGCGGCCGTGGCGCCAAAGAAGGTGAAGCACACCGGCCGCAATTTGCTAATCGGCCTTGGCGTCATCATCGTGCTCGCGGCGATTGGCAACATGATTGACTCGACGCCGACAGCGTTGACCGCTGAACATCGCGCAGCGGTTGCGACCGCACATGCAGCCAAGGCATGGCTTCTTCCGAAAGCGATCGATTTGAGTAGCGGATTCATCGTTGTGGACTACGAGATTCCAGCTGATTTCCTGCTTCCACCGAAGACACTCGGAGAGACTCGCTTGGTGGCGATCCGTGAAGCACTGTTGCCGTTCGGATTCAAGAACTACCGCGTGAACGTCAACGGGCCTCCGCCAGGGACTGGCCTCGTGCGACGATTCGGATCAGCGCGATACATCGACGGCGGCGGCAAAGTGGAATGGTTAACGCCGTAGTTCGCGCGTTCGCCAGGCCGGGCGCTGCGGCTCGACCTCGCGCAGCAAACGGTCACGATTGAACCGTAGGCGAATGCCCGACCACCATCCGGGCATTCCTTCTATGGGGCGAGCGAAGCGGCCTGCCCTCCCGCGTCCAGGCGGCGATGATCGCGGCGAGTAGGTTTTTATCCTCCAAGGATGGACTTTCGACCATGAACGTACGAGCCCGTATAGAATACATGTCGGAATGGCCACGCCAGGACGGCTAACACACCCGCCAATCCAGGAGGCTCTTGTCGATCTTCGAATTGCGAGCACGACGACGATCGACGCTGGGGTGTTGGAACCACTTAAGCAGGAGTTTCGGTCACGCTACCCGAAATCAGAGCCGAAGCAGCGAATGGAAGCTCGCATCGAGCAGCAAGTTGGCAGAGCTCCGACTGTCCAGGCGCGAGTTGGGTTTCACGGTCTGTTTCTGAAGAGCGAAGACGATTCTAGGATTGTTCAGTTCAGGACGGATGGATTCACCTTAAACCAAGTGGCGGGCTACACAACGGCCGATGATCTGTTTACTGAGGCGCTGGCCCTGTGGCGAGCGTATACTCATGTGGTCCGGCCGGCCGCAACGATCCGCGTGGCGCTGCGGTACATCAACAAGCTTCTTCTTCCATTCCGGCACGGAGATCATTTCGAGCGCTTCTTGACGGCGCCAGTGGCTATGCCGGCTGAAGCACCGCAGCACGTGGCTGATTTTCTGACACGGGCTGTCGTGGTGGATGGGTCGACGGAGGCGACCGCGGTCGTTGCCCAGCGGCTCGAACCTGCGACAGAGAAATTGACGCCTTTCACGCTCGATATTGACGTGTTTAAGATCGGCGAGTTTAGTGTCGACCCTGGTAGCCTCGAACCGCTTCTCCAACGTATGAGGGAGCTCAAGAACCGTTTGTTCTTTGCCTTGCTGACCAACGAAGCGCTGGAGCCATACAGATGAGCGTGATAGCGATAGCAGACGGCCCTGCTCAACCAATTCTCAGCCAAGCCGCAAGCGCCTCGATCATCACCGCGGAGACTTTGCCTGCGTCCTCGCGTAGCTGGACCGAAGAGCGGGAGGCATTGATCGCGTTCTTGCGCGGAGAGTACGACCTTGCCTCGGAACCTGCCGTCACCTATCTACGGCGTAACTCAGAGTTGGCGTGGTTGTTGGTCGGAGCGAAGCCGGTGCTGGAAGAATCCTTCCGCGGCCCGGTTGGTGTGACTCTACGGGTTGTACGGGATCCAGAGGAGGATGACTCCGAAGAGCATCTGTTTGGGTACATCTCCTGTGCGCTTCCCCTTGTGGATGCCCTGGATGCGCTCGACCGCTTCGACCGGTCGTGGCTACTCGACAATTTGGATATTCTCTCGGGCCGGCTGAATTTCGACCTTGGCTTCTAATGCCATTCGACTGGTCGGAGTACCTCGAATTAGCTGATTGGCTCACGAAGAACGCGGCGGATCTCAGATCGCCGGAGGCAGCACACCGATCCGCCATCAGTCGCGCGTACTACTGCGCGTTCAACTCCGCCTTGGCGCTGCTGGTGCGAAAGAGGGAGTACCAGCCAACGGGAGAAGGCAAAGACCACGGCAACGTAGTGCGGGCCTATCAGCAGCACGCTGCGCCGCCTCGAAAGCAGATTGGAACGTGGCTCGGCCGTCTCCGCGATCGAAGGCGGCGGGCGGACTACGACGCGGAAATAGTCGACCCCGGCGGTGCGGCGACAGCCAGCGTGCGCGATGCTCGGCAGGTCATGACCTACCTAACAGCTCAGTGATTGCCCGAGCGTGCCGGGGCCGGCCCCAGACCAAACGAGCCCAAGCGTTGACACCCTAACTGACACCCTAACGCACGGAAACCGGTAGACGCGGCCGGACGAAACTTACGCGAAGGCCCGTAGTTTACGAACAAATCGCACGATATGGACGCGGGCGGACACTGGCCAGTCGCACTTTTAATGCGAGGGTCGCGGGTTCGATCCCCGCCCCGGTTAATCCAACAGGTCATTGATTAGCGTCTTCAGTTTACCGCGGCCATTTGCAGTGCACGCGGGACGGTCGGGTGACGCACCAACCCCCGTCGCGGACCAGGACGCCCGCGAAGTCGGCACCGAGCACCGCCTGTGAAAAGTCACGTTACGTCGGCAGTCGCGCCAAGAATCCTCCTCTGAACAAACGCACGGCGGTCGCTTCAACGCCCAAGGAGCGGACCTTGCCGAGGCTGATGGTGCATGCGAGATGGACGCGGGGTGAGGACGAGATCATGAGACGGCGCTTGCGCCGCTCAAGATCCCGCACACGTGCTCAATCTGCCGGTCGGTATCCTCGAAGGTCCCGCTCGTATCGATCACAAAATCGGCCCGTGAGACCTTCTTCTCGGTCGGCCACTGCGCGGCGATCCGCTGCCTGGCGTCCGCTTCGGTCATTGCTCTGGCGCGCAACCGGGCCAGCTGCACATTCTGATTGCAGCACGTGACGATGACTTTGTCGAAATCGCCCTGGTGGCCCGTTTCGAAGAGCAGCGGCACATCGACCACGGCCGCCGGATACGGTCCGCTCAGCTCGAAGCCGCGCAGGCCGGCCGCCACCGCGCGATACACAGCCGGGTGCACGATCGCCTCGAGGTCTTTGCGGGCGACCGCGTCGGCGAAAACAATCGGACCGACCTTTTGCCGGTCGACGCTGCCGTCAGGCGCGAGGACGTTTGAACCGAATCGCGCCGCGATCGCAGAGGTGGCCTCCGTGCCCGCCGAGGTCACGCCATGAGCCAGCTCGTCGGTATCCAGACACGGCACGCCGCGGCGTCTGAACTCACCGAGCACGTGGCTCTTGCCAGTGGCGATGCCGCCGGTTAGTGCGATCTTCAGCATTGGACGGTCCGGCTCAAGCCGGACACTACATATGATCAGCGCGGCATTCTCAAGAGTGAGCCGCTTCGGTTTCCAAGCGCTTGAGCGAGTCGGGGCGCCCGAGCACCACCAGCTTGTCGCCGGCCCGAATCGCCACCTCTGGTTCGGGGTTGAATTCCATCCGCCGGTCTTCCCGTTGAATCCCAACCACGATGACTCCAAACCGCTGGCGGAGGTTCGCATCGAGAATGGACCGGTCGGCCAGCTCGGAGTCGGAAGCAATCGTGATTTCCTCCATGGCGAGCTCCAGGTTGTCGGCGTTGGTGGCCAGTTCCACGAAATCGACCACAGCCGGTCTGAGCGCGGTCTGCGCCATCTGCACGGCGCCAATCTGGTAGGGCGAGATCACGCGATCCGCGCCGGCGCGCTTGAGCTTGACCGTCGCATCTTCGGTTTCGGCCCGCCCGACGATGAACAGATCCGGGCGAAGCACGCGGGCGCTGAGCACGGCGTACACATTTTCGGCGTCGGTACCGACGGCCGCGATGAAGCCGCGCGCCCGCGCGATGCCGACGCGCTTGAGCACGTCCTCGCGGCTCGCGTCGGCCTCCACGGCCAGCGCGCCGGCCTCGATCGCCGTCTGCAGTCGATCGGGGTCGCGCTCCACGATGACGTAGGGGACATTCTGCCGGCGGAACTGCTGCGCGATCATGCTGCCGATGCGCCCGTATCCGCAAATAATGAAGTGGTCTTTGATCGTGTCCAGCATACGTCGCCGCCGCCAGCGCTGAAGGCGCCCCGGGATCCCGCCCTCGACGATCACCGTGGCCAGGAGTGTGAACGTGTAGAGCGCCGCGCCGACGCCCGAGAGCAGGACCGCGACCGTGAACGCCTGGCCCGCGCGCGACAGCTCGTGGATCTCCCGGTAGCCGACCGTGGTGACGGTGATGATCGTCATGTAGAACGCATCCCACGCGCTCCACCCTTCGATCAGCATGTAGCCGGCCGTGCCCCAGGCGACGACGAGCACGAGCAGCGCGACCGCGAAGATCGGGCCCTCGGCCCCCGAGCGCCGATCGCCCCTCACCTCAGGCGCCACCTCGCCGCACCTCTAGCGCCCGCCGCCCACAGACAGCGCCTGTTCACGCTTCCGCAACACGCTATTGTGACGACTGTACCCGAAGTAGATGCACAACCCGATCACGAGCCAGACAACGAGCCGCCACCAGTTGGCCGCCGGCAGAGAAAACATCAGCAGCAGGCAGGACGCAATTCCGAGGATCGGCACGACGGGCACCCATGGGCAGCGAAACGACCGCTCGGCGTTCGGGTTAATCCTGCGCATGATGAGCACGGCCGCGCAGACGACGGCGAACGCGAACAGCGTCCCAATGTTGGTCATCTCGAGGAGCGCCTCGATCGGCAGGAGTCCCGCTCCCACGGCGACGAACGATCCGATGAGAATCGTGGTCTTCCACGGGGTGCGGAACTTCGGGTGGACGCTGCCGAAAAAGCTCGGCGGAACCATCCCGTCGCGGGCCATGGCCAGAAAGACCCGCGGCGCGCTCAGCATCATGACGAGGAGCACCGAGGTGATACCGGCGACACCGGCCGTGGCAATGATGGCTTCGGCCCAGGGCAGCCCGACCGTCCTGAACGCGACTGACACCCCGGCGCCCGTGTCGATCTGGTCGTACTTCACCATGCCGGTCAGAACGGCCACGACCGCGATATAGAGGACGGTGCAGACAATGAGCGACGCCACGATGCCGATGGGGACGTCACGGTTGGGGTTCTTAGCCTCTTCGGCGTGGGTGGAGACCGAGTCAAAGCCGATGTAGGCAAAAAAGATGATCGCCGCGCCTGCCAGCGTGCCGACCGGCGTGCCGCCGACGGTCTGGCCCCACACGGTGTATCCGAAGAGCGTGAGCCCGCCATGTCCGTATGGCGCGAAGGGCCGCCAGTTCTCAGGGTTAATGAAAAAAGACCCGACCAGGATGACGAACAGGACGGCCAGGACTTTGACCCCGACCATCGTCGCGTTGAAGCTCGCGCTCTCCTGGATGCCCTTGACGAGAACGGCGGTCACGATCGCGACGATGATCACCGCCGGAAGGTTGATGACGCCGTCGGTGGCGACAAAGCGTCCCAGGCTGGCGTCGTAAGCAATCGGGGCTCGGCTGATGGCTTCGGGCAGATTGATGCCAAGTCTGGGCAACAGCGTCTGAAAAAAACTCGACCACCCGTTGGCGACCGTTGCCGATCCGACGGCGTACTCGAGGACCAGATCCCAGCCGATGATCCACGCGAAGAGCTCGCCGAGCGTGGCATAGGCGTACGTGTAGGCCGAGCCCGCCACCGGGACCATCGACGCGAACTCCGCGTAGCACAGCGCGGCGAACACGCACGTGATGCCGGCGACGACGTACGAGAGCATCAGGGCCGGCCCCGCCACGTTGTGCGCCGCGGCTCCGGTCGCCACGAAAATCCCGGCGCCGATGATCGCCCCGATGCCGAGCGAGGTCAGCTGCACCGGGCCGAGCACGCGCCGGAGCCTGTTTTCACCCGCCATTTCCTCGAGCAACAGGGCGAGCGATTTGGTCGCAAACAGGGGGTTCGCCATGGATGAGGTGCGGCGCGCTCAGGGGACAGCCGGCCGGCGAGCGCGATTATACATCGCTCACCTGCGACAGCCGGTCGAGATAGGCGTGAACCCGCGCTTCTGGATCTCCGGTCGACACGAGGTCGCTGATCACGGCGACCGAGGACGCGCCGGCCCCAATCACATCGGCTGCCGTGTCAAGCGTGATGCCGCCAATCGCCACCACCGGCAGCCCCCGTTCGCGCGCGCGTGCCGCCGCGCGGCTCACCAGATCAAGTCCGATGGCCGCGTGCCCAGTCGCTTTCGTCGCGGTGCCAAACACAGGCCCGATGGCGAGGTAGCTCACCGGCTGACTCGTGGCGGCATCAACCTGCTTCAACGTGTGCGTCGACAGGCCCACGAGCGCGTCGCAACCGACGATCGCACGCGCCGACGCGGGGTCGAGGTCCTGCTGCCCGAGGTGCACGCCGTGAGCGCGGCTCAGTCGGGCGATGTCGGCGCGGTCGTTGACGACCACCGTCGCGCCGACGGCCTGCCCGAGCGCCACCACCGCAGACGAAGCGTCGAGTAGCCAGGCACTCGAGGCATGCTTGGCCCGAACCTGGAGGAAGCGGGCACCGCCGCTCAAGAACGCGCGCGCCAGATCGAGGATCGTCCACCCCGCCCGCGCCGCGACGTCTTTGTCCAGGATGGCGTTCAGAAGCGGGATTCGGGATTTGGGATTTGGGATTTGCCCAGACTGGGGATGAGGGCCCCGGGTTGCGTGCGCGCCGAATCCCGAATCCCGAATCCCCAATCCCATCTGTCGTTAAACGGCCGCGGCGAGGCGGCCCCCGCCGCTGGCAGGGCGCGCGAGGAAGCGCTCGAGGAACGCCGTGCTCAGTCTGCCGGCGAGGAAATCGGGATCGTTGAGGATGCGCAGGTGCAAGGGAATGGTCGTCTTGATGCCTTCGATGACGGTCATCTCGAGAGTCCGCCGCATGCGTGCGACCGCCTCCTGCCGGTCTCGCCCGTGCACGATGATCTTGGCGATCATGGAGTCGTAGTACGGCGAGATCGTACAGTCGGAATGCGCGAACGTCTCGACCCGCACGCCCGGCCCGCCGAGCACGCTGAACACGTGGATCACGCCGGGCGAGGGCACGAACGTCTCGGGATCCTCGGCATTGATGCGGCACTCGATCGAGTGGCCCGTGAAGGTGACTTCGCTCTGCTTGAAGGATAGACGCTCGCCGGCTGCCACGCGAATCTGCTCCTTGACGATGTCGATGCCGGTGACCATCTCGGTCACCGCGTGCTCGACCTGCAGCCGCGTGTTGGCCTCCATGAAATAGAAGCGGCCGTCTACATCCATGAGGAACTCGAATGTGCCGGCGTTGGTATACTGCACGGCTCTGGCCGCGTCGATGACGACGGCGCCCATGCGGCGCCGCATCTTTTCACTGAGCGCGAGCGACGGCGACTCTTCGATGAGCTTCTGATGCTTGCGCTGAATCGAACACTCGCGCTCGCCCAGATGCACGACCGCCCCGTGATGATCGCCCAGGATCTGGAACTCGATGTGCCGCGGCGATTCGACGTACTTTTCCAGGTAGAGTTCCCCTACTCCGAACGCCGCTTCCGCCTCACGCTGCGCCGTCTTGAACGCGTGCGCGAGCTCGGCCGCCGCGCGGACCACGCGCATGCCGCGTCCGCCGCCGCCCGCCGTGGCCTTGATGATGACCGGGTAGCCGATGTCCTTGGCGATCTTGACCGCCTTGTCTTCCGACTCGATCGGACCGTCGCTGCCGGGCAAGATCGGTACGCCCGCCTTCTTCATCACGCGGCGCGCGCGCGCCTTGTCGCCCATCAGCCGAATCACCTGCGGATCGGGACCGATGAACTTGATGTGGCACGCCTGGCAGACCTCGGCGAGCGACGCGCTTTCCGATAGGAACCCGTACCCCGGATGGATCGCGTCGGCCCCCGTGATCTCGGCGGCGCTGATGACCGCTGGGACGTTGAGATAGCTGTCCGCACTGCGGGCCGGCCCGATGCACACGTCTTCGTCGGCAAACCGCACGTGCAGTGAGTGCTCGTCGGCCTCGGAATACACGGCGACCGTCTTGATGCCGAGCTCGCGACACGCAAAGATGACTCGCAGGGCCACTTCCCCGCGATTCGCGATCAAAATCTTCTTAAACATTCTCTTATGGCGCGTGGAGCCCCACTCCCACGCACTGAAGGCATTCTTCTCTTGCTCGCGGGGACCCCACCCCCGCTCGCGATGGCCGCAGGCGCTGGCTTCGAGCGTAGACTCTCGGCCTCGGGAGTCGCCGAACTCGGGTGAAGGCTCACTTCGTCCTTATCGCGAATAGCCGTTCGCCATACTGGACCGACTGGCCACTCTCAACGTAAATGTTCGTGACCTCGCCGTCGCATTCCGAATCAATCTCGTTCATGAGCTTCATCGCTTCGATGATGCACAGCACCTGCCCCTTCTTCACCGTGGACCCGACCTCGACAAACGGTGGCGCACCAGGCTCGGGCGAACGATAGAAGGTTCCGACGATCGGAGACTTGACGACCGCCAGGTCGATAGCCGTCTCGCCTCCCGACGCGGCAACGGGGAGTTCGGTCGCCGGTGACAGGGCCGCCGCAGGCACAGTCCGAGGACCGGGGGCCACACTCGACGCCCCAGCGACAGCGCCGGCCGGCGTCACCCACGCGTGCCCGACCGCGTCCTTCCGGATTTTCAGCCTCAAGCCCTCGTGCTCGATCTCAAACTCGGACAGCTCATGCTCGCGCACAAGATCGAGAATCTGTTTCAGCTGGTTAAGATCCATCAACGTGTGATCACAAATTGCAGAATGGCAGGATGGCAGGATGGCAGGAAGGATCCCGCCGTTCCTCGCACCTCCGGCCTTCCTTTCTGCAATCCTGCCATCCTGCCGTCCTGCAATCTCATAACTCTAGGAGGTCCGTCGTGACGTCGGTTAACACCTCGACGCCGCTGGTGCTTACGAGCACATCGTCTTCGATCCGAACCCCGCCCCAGTCCGGTAGATACGCGCCGGGTTCGATGGTGAAGACCATGCCGGGCGCCAGGTGCTCGTCCCGCGTGTCGGTGTCGGCCCGGCGGCGGACGATGCGTGGATCCTCGTGGACTTCGATCCCGAGCCCATGACCGGTCCCATGGCCAAAGGCCTCCCCCAACCCCCGCTCGCCGAGTACGCGCCGCGCCGCGCCGTCGACATCGAACCTCGACCGGCCAGGTTCCACGGCCCGAACGGCGCTGTCGTGCGCCTCGCGGACGGCGCCATAGACCTCGCGAGCCCGGGCGCTCGCCCGGCCCACCGCCACGGTTCTGGTCAAATCGACGCAGTATGAGTCGTAGACACCGCCGAAGTCCAGCACAACGACATCGCCTTCGCCTAGTCTTCGCTCGCCGGGACGCGCGTGAGGCCGCGCGCCGTTCGGTCCGGAGGCAACAATGGTTTCAAACGCGGATCGCTCGAATCCCCCCTGGCGAATACGCCAGTCGATCGCCAAGGCCAGATCTTTCTCGGTCCGGCCGGCGTGGACGTCGCCAAGCACAGCCACCGCGACGGCCGAAAGCCGCCGCGCGGCCTCGCGGAGCGTGTGGACTTCGTACTCGTCCTTACAGAGCCGCGCCCGCTCGACGATACCCTCGGTCGCCACGAGCGAAGGAGCCACCCCGGCCTGACGAGCAAGCGTGTCGGTCAGCCACGCGTGCCGGTTGACGGTCAGGTGCGCCGCTTCAAAGCCGACCCGGCCGAGTTTCAGCGAGCCGAGCAGCTTCGCCAGCGCGCCGTCGTACGATCCGTCCACCGTGACGAGCTCAAGGCCTTGGCAGGCGTGGGGCGTGTCGCACGCCTCGTTCATCACGGTCACGTACCGAAAGTCCGTCAAGAAGTACAGCCGCTCAGCGGTCAGGACGACTATAGCCGTGCTGCCGGTGAAATTGGTGAGGTAGAGGACGTTTGGCAGCGATGTGACGATGAGCGCGTCGAGCTCCCGTGCCGCGAGCACCGCCCGAATCGCCTGATGCCGGTGTCTAAGCGCGTCGCTCGGCGCGTGCGACATGGATGGCGTCGAGCCACTGTTCGAGCGCCGCGAGGGTGCGCGTCTGCGCGTCGGCGGTCCCATCGACCCGAGCGGCGCCCGCCGCAGAGGATTTGACTTGCCCTGAGCCTGTCGTCCCTCGACTCTGCTCGGGACGACCCTGAGGTTCTCGAAGGGCCGAAGGGTCGCTCGTGGCCGGCTTTTTCGAGGGTTCGACCTCGCGGGCCAGGTCGCTAACGATCCGTTCGAGCTCTGGATCGTGCCGCGACAAAGTCAACGCCGTACGGTAGCGCGCGAGTGCTTCCCCGACCAAGCCGCGACGATGAAGGATTTCGGCCAAGCCGCGAATGGCCGCGAGGTTGTCTGGAGCGCCCTTGAGCACGAGCTCGAGCTCGGCCTGAGCCGCTTCGACCTGGTCGAGCTCGGCCAGCGCGCGCCCCAGCGTCACGCGCGCCGAGAGATACCCGGGATGCAGTTCGAGGCCGGCTCGGCAGACGTCGACGGCTTCCTGGAACTCGCCGGCGCGCCGGCATTCTTCGGCCAGCTGGGCAAATGCAATCGACGACGGATCCTTCTGGACCCGTCGTCGGAGGTCTTCGATGCGATGGTTATCGGCCATCAGGGGCTCTCGTCGGTGGTGCCGCGGCGAACCCGCGGTCGGGCGTCATCCTCTGATGATACGCGGAGTGATGAAGATCAGCAGCTCGGTGTTCTGGTCGTCGATCACGTCTCTCCTGAACAGCCACCCGAACAGCGGAAGCCCGCTCAACCCCGGCGTGCCCGTTCTCGAATTGGTCGTCGTGCTGGTGTAAATGCCGCCGATCACGGTCGTCTGCCCGTCGTTGACGAGCACGGTCGTCAGCGCGCGCTGCGTATTGATGGGCGGAATGCCGCCGACCTGCCGGCCAAAGTCTGGCGTGGCGTTCTCGAGTGTGATGTTCATGATGACGGTGTTCGACGCGGTGATCTGCGGTGTCACGAGCAGCTTGAGGGCCGCGTCTTTGAAGTTCACCGTGATCGTGTTATTGGCCACCTGCTGGATCGGAATCTGGATGCCCTGCGTCATCTCCGCCTGCACGTTGTTGACGGTCGACACCTTCGGTGTGGAGAGAATCCGGCCGTTCCCCGACGCCTCGAGCGCCGACAGCGCTGCATCGAGCCTGAAGGTGCCGTTAACGGAGCCGAGCGCGATGCCCACGGCGCTCGTCGCGCCTCCCACCGGCTGATTGACGGCTGTCGACGTCGCGTTCGGCCCCTGCACGGCTGTGCCGCCCGCAATCCGGCCTCCGAGGAGCACGTCATTGGCCGGCGTGGCATTGAAGCCCCACTGGACGCCGAGCTGTCGCGCGTAGGTCTTGTTGGTCTGCACGATCCGCGCTTCGATCTCAACCTGCGGCTGCGGTTTGTCAATACTGGCGATAAGTGCCGTGACGCCTGGCAGCCGTTCCTGCACGTCGGTGACAATGAGCGTGTTCGTCCGGGCGTCCACAAACGCCTGTCCCCTGGTCGAGAGAATGTTCCCGGACCTGAGGAGTTCCACAATTTGTGCGCCTGTCGAGTAGCTGAGCTGAAGTGTCATCCTCTCCACCGGGCTGGCGTTCAGGGCGGCGTCCTGCTCGGCTTTCGCCAAAGCGAGGCGTTCGTCCGCCTCGGCCTTCAGCACCGTCACGGGCACGATTCGGACGATCGTGCCGTCGACAGCGTACCCGAGCTTGTTTGAGCGCAGGATGAGGTCGAGCGCCTGATCCCAGGGCACTTCCCGCAACTGCACGTCGACCGACCCCATCACTTGCGGGTCGATGACGATGTTCAGGCCGCTGATCTCGGCAAACGTGCGGATGACGGCTCGCAAGTCGGCGCCCTGAAAATCGAGGCTGACCAGGTTGCCAGTGAACCTGCGGGCCGTTTGATCGCCCTGCCCGGGCGTGGCCGGCTGCTGCAACGCAGCGGCTTGCCCGAAGCGGGTGACGCCCGAGCTCGACGGCCTGGGCGCGCGACTGACGGTCTCGGCCGCCACCGGTTCGACCGCAGGCGACTGGGCGATCTCAAGCGCCTTCAAGGCGTCAGCCGCCCCGCCGCCGCTCGTCGAGCCCAGGGCGACCGACCCTACGGCAGCTGCGGGCGCCTTGGCGGACGGCCTGTCAAACCTGTCAAACTCGATGACCACCGTGTTGCGATTGCTGCGCACGCGGTGCGTGACGGGCTGCGACAGCGTGATGCGCACGCGCGAAGCCGGAGCGCCCAGCCACTCGCTGGCTTCCACCGCGACGGCGGCAATAGGGCCTATCGCATTCGCCGCGACGCGGTTGGCGACGCCCGTCGCGTCCACATTGCGAAAATCGAGGGCGACGGTCAACGGATCGGGACGCGTGGCGACGTACCCCACGGGCTCGGTGGCTTCAATCACGAGCGAGGCGCCCGCGGCGCCCACGCGCGTACTGATCGTCTTCAGCCGCACGTCACTGGTGGCGGCAGCTCCCGGGACCCCGGGGGCCACTCGCCCCGACGCGCTCAGGAGCGCGCCAGCCGACAGCGTGAGAAACAGGGTAATCACCCTCCGTGCATTCACTATTTGGCCTCTTCCGAAAACGATCTCAACAGTTTCCGAACCTCCCGCTGTGATTGCGTAGACAGCGGATCGTTGATGTTCTGGATGACGACGAGTCCCTGCGGCGTGATCGACCGGATGGTGCCGTCGCGCAACGAGTCGCCCTGCCGCACGACGTAGGTCTTGCCGTTGGGTCCGAGCACCATGGCCAAGTACGTGCTGCCGCTCTGGAGCACGCCCTTCACGGTGATGTCGCTCACTCTGATGTCCTTCGGTCCTTCGATCGGCCCTTGCGGAGTTCGTTCCACAGCCGTCGGGTCTGCAGTACGAAGGGGGGGCAACAGGTTCCGGAACGGATCCGGGCGCGACCCCGCCCGGTACGTATAGGCTGGCGGCGGCGGTGCCGGTGGTGTCGGCGCCTGAGTCGCGCCCCGCGCCGGAGCCTGAGTGGTGCCCTGCACCGGGGCCTGCGTGGCGCCTCGCGCCGGGGCCTGCCCTGCCTGTGGGGCCGAAGTCTGCGCGCTCGCCGCCGCGGCGAGCGTCGCGGTCACGACTGCGGTCAGGAAAGACGTCCGCACGGCTACGCTCCCCTTCCCCCGCGTCCGGCCGCCGCCGCGCCGCCGCCCGCGCCACGGCCGGCCGGCGTTGGCGCCGGCGTCTCGAGCAGAACGAACGTCGTCGCCGTGCAGACCGCCGTAATCGTGGTGTTCGTATCGGGCATCGGATGCGTTTTCAGGTCGAGGCCGGCAACATTGATGATGCGCGTGAGCTTGCCGACACGGTCGAGGTAGAGCGCCAGATTGTGGTACGTGCCCTCGAGCTCGAGAGCGATCGGCCACTCCCTATGGAGCTCTTTGGTGACGGTCGGGGCCGGTCTGAAGCTCTTAATCGTCAGGTTGGACTGCACGGCCACGGTCTGCAGGCTGCGCAGGAGCTCCGCGGCGTCCTTCTCTTCGGGAAGGATCGCTTTGAGTGTGTTCAGCTCGGCCTCAAGGGCGGCGAGCTCGGCCTGAAATTCAGGCAGCCTCCGCTCGGTGGCCTGCCCTTTGGCATTGTCGGCCTTGAGCGTGGTGAGCTGAGCCTGCCGTGTCGCGATACCGGCACTGGTCGGCATGTCGTAGAAGTAATAGAAGGCGCCGCCGCCCGCGACCGCGAGTCCGACACATATGCCGAGTAGTGCATACCACGGCAGCTTTGGAAGCTTCAGATCCATTTGATGATCCGTCCTCTACCGTATCGGGGTGTCCGCCCCTCAGCTTTACCGCTCGCTGACCGCTAACTTCCTCTTCCGACTGCCGACCGTTCCGTCCTACCGGCCCCCCGCCGCTGGCCTGGCTGGCGTCGCCGACGGCGGCGCCGCGGCCGGCTGTGGTGCGCCTGGCTGCTGGAACTGAGCCCTGATACTGAACTTCGTCACGTCCGTATCGCTTGAATACCCTGCCGGCGCCGGCCCGGTCAGCGTGCTGATAATCTCGGTCTCCCGCTTGAAGTATCCCGACGCCTCGAGACCGGCGATAAAGTCCGACAGCCGTGTCAGGTTGGTGACGTTGCCCTCCATCGCCACTTCAACGACGCCGGGGTTATTGGCGTTGGCAGCCGCCTGCTTGATGCCGGTCAGCCACAGGCGATCGGGCACCGCGCTGCTGATCTCATCCAACAGGTGAACCGGTCCGGTATTGTCCCGTCTGAGGCTGTTGATGAGCTCGACACGGTCCTTAGCTAGCTTGCTCTGCGCTTCGACCCGCTGCACCTGCTGGAGGATCGCCGCGAGGCGTGTCTTCTCTAGATTCTCTCTCGCGATATCGGCATTGAGCTGATTCGATTGGCGCGTGAGACTCAAGTACCGCCAGCCCACGCCCCCGGCCGCCAGCGCCAGAATCAGGCCTCCCCCAATGAGCGCCTGCTGGCCGGGGTCGAGCGTGGTCTTCTTCTTCGCCTTGCCGCGCTCGCCGGCCAGGAGGTTGATGCGAATCATCGGTCACCCGCCTTTCTGAGCGCGAGACCCACCGCAACGGCTGCCGTCTGCACGACCGCGTCGGGGTCGGTAATCCCGAGCTTGCCGGGATCGAACGCAATCTTGCGGAAGGGGTCGAACGGTTCGACAGGCGAACCAAAGCGATCCTCGAGCGACCGTATCAGCCCGTCGATCCGCGACGACCCACCGCTGACCACGATCCGATCGATGCGGTCGGAGGAGGCCGTGGCTTTGTAAAAATCGAAGGTCTTTTCGATCTCGAGGAGCACGTTCTCCGTGATCGCGTGCAGGGCCGGCTTGACGTCCTCGAAGTTGACCCCTTCGACCGACTCGCCTTTCTTCACCTGCTCGGCGGTATCGAACGGCAGGCCGAGCTCCTTCTGGACCGCCTCGGTGTAGGCATTGCCCCCGATGGAGATGTCGCGCGTGAACAGCGAGTACTCGCCGCTCAGAATGTTGATGTTCATGGCGCTCGCGCCCGCGTTCAGCAGCACGACCACCGAGTCGCGTTCGAGCCCGTAGTTGAGCTCGTAGGCGTTCTGCAGCGCGAAGGCGTCAACGTCGACGACGACCGGAATCCGGCCCGCCTGCGAGATGACGCCGGTATAGTCGGCAATCTTCTCCTTCTTGGCCGCCACCAGCAGGACGTCCATCGTCCCCTTCGAGTCGGCCCCGGTGCCGGGGTCGAGGATCTGGTAGTCAAGACTGACGTCCTGGATATCAAAGGGCACGTACTGCTCGGCTTCCCAGTAGATGGATTCCGCCAGCTCGGTCTCGGTCATCACCGGCAGGGTGATCTTCTTGACGATGACGGCATTGCCCGAGAGCGACGCGGCGACTTCCTTCGACTTGAACGCCTTGTTCTCGAAGACGCGGCGAATCGCCTCGGCGACCGCCGAGCCGTCGATAATCGCGCCGTCGACAATACTGTCGGGCGGCACGGGCTGGGTGGCGAAAGCCGCCACCTTGAACCCTTTGCCCGATGCACGTAACTCAATCGCTTTGACGGCGCTCGAGCCGATGTCGAGACCGACGGCGGCTTTCGATTTGTTTAGGCCAAACACAGTAATGAGTCCTAAGACTATATCCCGGACAGCCCCTCCGGGCCATCCGAGGTCGATGCGGCCAGCTGATTCTAGTCCAGAAAATTGGGCTAAACTGACCTCGCCGGACCTTATCGGCTGCAAGGGGACGCCGCTTGAGAGCGGGCTTTGTGCCCCTGCCCAGCCCTTGACAGTGCCCGGAAGGGCACGTATGATTTGGGTTTACCGTTGCCTGGACCTGCCCGACCGACTGCGTCCGGGCAGGGGAATCCCCCGAACATCGGTCAGCGCAGGGTGAAAAATCCCTGCGAAAGTGAGCAAGAGAGGGCGCTTTTAGAGGAAATGTCTACGTTCATAGCAGGTGCTGAAGAGACGACTCGACAGAGTGGATGGCACGTCATCGATGCAGAGGGGCGTGTGCTTGGGCGCATCGCGACCGTTGCCGCGCGACTCCTTCAGGGTAAACACAAGGCGATCTACACCCCCTTTATCGACACCGGCGACCACGTCGTTGTGGTGAACGCCTCCAAGGTGAAGCTGACCGGCCGCAAGGAAGATCAGAAGATCTACCGCCAGCACAGCGGGTATGAGGGCGGCTTACGCGAGCGGAGCGCGCGGCTGGTGCGCCAGCGCAAGCCCGAGCGACTCGTCGAGGACGCCGTCCGCGGCATGTTGCCGAAGTCGAAGCTCGGCGAGGCGATGTACCGCAAGCTGAAAGTGTACGCCGGCTCGGATCACCCGCATGCGGCGCAGAAGCCGGCCCGGCGCGAGGTCGCGTAAGGTGGCCGCCGTTCAGTACTACGGAACCGGGCGCCGCAAGACCTCGACCGCCCGCGTCTTTCTCCGGCCCGGCACGGGCGCCATCCGCGTCAACCAGCGAAACTTCGACGCCTTCTTCACGACCGAAGCGCTCCGCACGCAAATCCGGCAGCCGCTGCTCATCACCGAAACGGCCGATAAGTTCGACATCCTGGCCACCGTGGCCGGCGGCGGCGTGTCGGGTCAGGCGGGCGCCGTGCGGCTCGGCATCGCGCGGGCGCTGGTCGAATACAACCTCGAGTTGCGCAAGCGGCTGAAAGACGAGGGACTGTTGACGCGCGACGCGCGCGCCAAAGAGCGTAAGAAGTATGGCATGGCGGGAGCGCGCAAACGCTTCCAGTTCAGCAAACGGTAGGAATCGTGAATTGATGATTGCGGGTTGCTGATTGATGATTGCGCGGCCGAAATCCGCAATCAGCAGTCCGCAATCAACAATGTGAGTGGAGGTTGTTTGGCCGCGATCTCGATGCAGGAGTTGCTGGAGGCGGGGGTCCACTTCGGTCACCAGACGAAGCGCTGGAACCCGAAGATGAAGGAGTACATCTTCGGCGAACGTAACGGCATCTACATCCTCGACCTGGGAAAGACGGTCAAGCTCTTCACCGACGCCCAGGACTTCGTCACGAATCTGGCGGCGCAGGGCCGCACCATCCTGTTTGTGGGGACCAAGCGCCAGGCCCAGGACGTGATCGCCGAGGAAGCGCAGCGTTGCGGGATGTTCTTCGTGAACGAGCGCTGGCTGGGCGGCCTGCTCACCAACTTCGCGACCATCCAGCGCAGCCTCGGGCGCCTGCGCGATCTGGAAGCGATGGCCGTCGACGGGCGGTTCGATACGCTCTCCAAGAAGGAAATCGCGCGCAACGAGAAAGAGCGCCGCAAGCTGGCGAAGAACCTTGACGGCATTCGCGGCATGTCGCGCCTGCCCGATGCGGTCTTCGTCGTCGATACCAAGAAAGAGAAGATTGCCGTCGACGAGGCGCGCAAGCTGAAGATTCCGGTCATCGGCATCGTGGACACCAACTGCGATCCCGACGAGGTGGACTTCGTCATCCCGGGCAACGACGACGCCCTGCGCGCGCTGCGGCTGTTGGCCTCGCGGATTGCCGACGCCGTGATTAGCGGTCGAGACATGAAGCAGTCGATCGACGCCGAGGCGGCGCGCGAGGCGACATCCGGCTCGGGCCGCGACGAAGCCGGCGGCGACGACGCCGCGCGCAGACAGGCGGGACGCCCGGCCCGGCGCGTCCGTGAGGCCGCTCCGGTTTCGGCATAAACAAGTCTGAAGTCTCAAGTTGGAAGTCGGCACTCTTGAGCCTTGGGACTTCAGACTTCTCTTTCGCCGGCCGCGGGCCGGCGTTTTTATTTGAACAGGGACCCGGCCATGGAGGCCGGCCCGCAACGGAGACCAGATGGCACCCGAGATTACAGCCGCGATGGTCAAGAAGCTTCGCGACCAGACAGGCGCGGGGATGATGGAGTGCAAGGCCGCGCTCGCCCAGGCCAACGGCGACTTCGAGGAGGCCAACACTGTCTTGCGCAAGCGCGGCCTGGCGACCGCCGCCAAGAAGGCGGGGCGCACGGCGAGCGAGGGGCTCATTGGATTTCGCCTCTCGCCTGACCACACCAGCGGCATGCTCGTCGAAGTCAATTGCGAGTCGGACTTCGTGGCCAGGACCGACGACTTCCAGCAGCTCATCAGCGATGTCCTCACCGAAATCGACAAGGCGGGCGACAACGCCAGCGACGACTGGCTGAAGGACCCACAGGGCCCAATCGTCAAGCGCCTGACGCCCACGATTGCCAAGCTTGGCGAGAACATGGCGGTCCGCCGCTTCGTCCGGTACACGGGCCGAGGCTACGTCGGCCAGTACATTCACCAGGGGGGCAAGATCGGCGTGCAGGTCGAATTTGGCGGCGTGACGCCGCAGATCGCCGCGCTCGAGGCCTTCACGACGCTGGTCAAGGAGATCGCGATGCAGATTGCCGCGGCCAGCCCGACCGCCGCACAGTACGTGTCGCGGAAGGACGTGCCGGCCGACATCCTCGAGAAGGAAAAGGTCATTTACCGGGCACAGATGGAAACCTCCGGCAAGCCCGCCAACGTCATCGAGAAGATTGTCGAGGGCAAGCTCGGCAGCTTCTACTCGCAGGTCGTCCTGCCGGACCAGCCGTCGATTCGCGACCCCAAGGCGACGGTCGCCGACGTGCTCGGGGCGGCGGCTAAGACGCTGGGCGCACCAATCGCGGTCACCCGGTTCGCCAGACTCAAGGTCGGCGAAACAAGTCTATAATCTGGCTTCGTGGCCGCCGACTCCGTCCCCGCCTACAAACGCGTCCTCCTCAAGCTGTCGGGCGAAGCCCTCATGGGCGATCAAACCTACGGCATCGACCCGGCGGTGGCGACGCAGATCGCGCGCGACGTGGCCGAGATACAGCGGATGGGCGTCGAAACCGCCATCGTGATTGGCGGCGGCAACATCTTCCGAGGCGTCGCGGCGAGCGCGCGAGGGATGGATCGCGCGACGGCTGACTATATGGGCATGCTGGCGACCGTCATCAACGCGCTTGCCCTGCAGGACGCCCTCGAGCAGCAAGGGGTGGTGACGCGCGTCGTGACAGCCATCGAAATGCGCGCCGTTGCTGAGCCGTTTATCCGCCGCCGCGCCATCCGTCACCTCGAAAAAGGCCGCGTCGTGGTGTTCGGCGCCGGGACCGGCAACCCGTACTTCAGCACCGATACCGCCGCGGCACTCCGCGCCATGGAAATCAAGGCCGAGGTCATCTTGAAGGCCACCAAGGTGGACGGGATTTACGACGCTGATCCGATGCTCAAGCCGGGCGCCAGCCGCTTCGAACGCATCTCCTATCTTCAGGTCCTCGAGCAGGGCCTTCAGGTGATGGACGCGACCGCCATCTCGCTCTGCATGGACAATCGGCTGCCGATCGTGGTGTTCAACTTGAAGACGCCCGGCAACATCAGGCGCGCGATCGTGGGTGAACCGATCGGGTCACTGGTCACCATATGACCATGAGATTGCAGGATGGCAGGATGGCAGGAGGTAATGGCAGGAAATGAGAGTCTCGATAGATCCTTCCTGCAATCCTGCAATTCATCGGAGGACTTCTCGTGGACGTCAATGATCTGAAGGGGCTGTACGCCGAAGCGAACAAGCGAATGACCGCCGCACTCGAACGAGTCAAGCACGAGCTGGCGGGCGTCAGGACGGGCCGCGCCTCGGTATCGATCCTTGATAGCGTGCATGTCGAAGCGTATGGCGCACGCATGCCGCTCAATCAGCTCGCCAGTCTCTCGGTTCCCGAACCGACGCTCATCGTGGCGCAGCCCTTCGATCCCTCGCAGCTTGGCGCGATCGAGAAGGCCGTGCGTGCCTCCGATCTCGGTCTCAACCCCTCGAATGATGGCAAGGTGGTTCGCATCCCCATTCCGTCGCTCACCGAGGAACGGCGCAAGGAGCTCTCGCGACACGTCCACCGGCTGGCCGAAGAAGGCCGCAACAGCGTGCGGCAGGTGCGCCGCGACGCCAACGAACGGCTGAAAAAGCTGCTCAAGGACCACAAGATCTCGGAAGACGACGAGAAGAAGGGCCTCGACGAAGTCCAGAAACTGACGGACCACCAGGTCAAGCTGATAGACGACGTGCAGAAGAAGAAGGACGCGGACCTGCTGGGCAAGTAGGATTGATGATTGCGGATTGATGATTGTTGATTGGCCTCAGTCCCCAAACGTGACGCCGAGCGCCTTCGCGGTCACCAGCACATCGAAATCCATCGGCACGGTTCTCATCTTCCCCACCACGTCCTCGAGCCGTCGAGCCACGATGTCGGGCGGCGCAAACGCCACCATCGTGCCAAACTCGCCCCGTCTGACGAGCTCCACGGCTTTGCCGCCAAAACGTGTCGCGAGAATCCGGTCGAAACTCGTCGGGGCGCCGCCGCGCTGCAGGTGGCCCAGGACCACCGACCGCGTTTCCTTCCCGGTCTCCTTCCCCAGCGCTTCGGACACCAGGGCGCCGATGCCGCCCAGCCGCTCCGCGCGCCCGCCGTCCGCCGCCTCGACGAGCGACTGCTTGCCGCCCTTGGGAAACGCCCCCTCAGCTACGACGACAATGCTGAAGCGCGCCCCCCACTTCTCACGTTCACTGAGACGCGCGGCGACAATTGAGAGATCGAAGGGGATCTCCGGAATCAGAATGGCGTCGGCGCCGCCCGCAACGCCCGCATACAGCGCAATCCAACCCGCGTAGCGGCCCATGACCTCGACCACCATGATCCGGTGATGCGCCTCGGCCGTCGTGTGCAGCCGGTCGATGGCGTCGGTCGCGAACGCCACGGCGGTGTCGAACCCGAAGCAGTTGGTCGTGCCGACAATGTCGTTGTCGATCGTCTTCGGGACGCCGACGATCGGGACGCCGCGCGCGCCGAACTGATGCGCGATGGCGAGCGTGCCGTCGCCGCCGATGACAATCAGCGCGCGGAGCCCCATTTTTTCGAAGTTCTCGACGACACGGTCGGAATAATCCACCGGGCCCTGAGAGGTCGCCACCGGATACGCGAAGGGATTGCCACGGTTGACTGTGCCGAGAATCGTCCCGCCGAGCCGCAGAATCCCCGTGACGTCGCGCGGGGTCAGCACGCGCGATCGGGCGGGATCAATCAGTCCGTCGAAGCTGTCTTCGAGGCCGACACACTCGATTCCAGAGTTCCACGCGGTCTTGACGACGGCGCGAATAACGGCGTTTAGGCCGGGTGCATCACCACCGCCGGTGAGCACGCCGAGACGTTTGACCTGAGCCACGGGCCCGAACTATATCAGGAAGACGCCGCCCGGTGCGTTGCGGCGTGCGAAAGCCGCATGGTACAATTTCCGCTTCTAGACGTGGGCGGCTAGCTCAGCTGGGAGAGCGCCGCGTTCGCAACGCGGAGGTCGCGAGTTCGATCCTCGCGCCGTCCACCATCTTCGCTCGCCGGCCAGGCGAAGGTCGCCCCGCCGTAGCCGCAAAGCGGCGAATGCGGGCCGACATTGTCTTGAGCTACGGCTGGTAAGTCATGTTGCGGACAGCCACCATGTTGGCGGCGTCAGCGCCCGGTTTCCGCCGCCAGCTTCGCCGCGTGCGCCGTCTGCTTCTCCTTGCGTGCCAGGTTCCGGGTCTGCCACGACTTCTGCTCGGTCTTCGGCTTCGGCTTCAGCTTCTTGTGCGACTCACGACTGTGTACCGTTGTGGTGGGTGCCATGTCTCCTCTTTCAGTTCTATCTATCAGGCGCGAACTAATCCGGTGAGCCATCTACAACGGCTCTAAAGGGGCGAGCAGTGAAGAAGTCCGAGCGTATCACGTCCGCACCGTAACGGTGACATGCCAACCGGCACGGTGGCGCCGACGGGCTATCCAGAACAGAACGTCACCGCAGGATCCCACCACCGCGCCTGACACGGCGCTCAGTGTGCGCGTGCGGCGCACGAGCGCACACTCTCGAGCACTCGATCTTTCACGATCTTTCGCGGTCTTTCGCGCCGCGATCCAGGCGCAGTGCTTGCTCTCTCATCTCCGCATGAACATCAAGAAGAACTTCGTTTGGGGCGGCGCTTAGCCATCCGCGAGCGGCGCACCTTCATCGTTAGCGGTCGGCACTCCCACGTTGTCGGCCTTGCACCCTGCACCCCTCGCACTTAGTACTTGCGCACGCCTTGGCGTAAACTAGGCGCGTGAATCGTCGACGTCTCGCCGTTCTCGCAGCGGGTCTGCTGCTCGTAGCGTCCATCAGCGCCGCGCAGCTCCCGCAGCTTCGCGGCGGCAGCAGGGGCGGCGGCAGGGGCGGCGCGATCAGGTGGGCACAGCCCGACGACTTCGACGGGGCCTTCGTGTTCTGCCGCCTCGCCTTTGACACCCATCCATGGGGCAACGGTGGAAACTGGAGCGTCGACTATCCGCGAGCCGACATCAACCTGCCCTTCCGGCTCTCAGAATTGACGACGACATCGGTGAGCCGCGACGGCAGGGGCGACTTCACCCACGTCGTGGTTACGGCGGATAGTCCCCTGATCTACCGCTGTCCGTTCGTCATGATGACCGAGCCCGGTCGCTCGGACTTCGGCCCCTCTGAGGTCGCCAACCTGCGCGACTATCTGCTGAAGGGCGGGTTCCTGTGGGTCGATGATTTCTGGGGCACCAGCGCCTGGCAGAATTTTGCGGATCAGATGACGGCGATCCTCCCGCCCAACCAATACCCGATCGCGGATCTCTCGCCCGACCATTCGCTTTTTCACGCCCTTTACAATGTGAGGCGAGTCCCCCAGATTCCTTCGATCAACTTCTGGGCGGGTACCGGCGGCGCCACCTCGGAAGACGGCTGGGACAGCGCCGAGCCTCACGCCCGCGCGATCAGCGACGACCATAACCGCATCATGGTGCTGATCACTCATAACACCGACTTTGGCGACGCCTTCGAGCGCGAAGGCGACAACCATCAGTATTTCCTGACCTTCGCTCCTGAAGGCTACGCGTTCGGGATCAACGCACTCGTCTACGCGATGTCGCACTGAGCCGCGCAACGTGAATTCTGTCGGATCCTGTTACAAGCCTGTCAGAAAGAGGGTCACCCGTGTTGCGGTCCTGGACAACCTCCGGGATGCCAGAAACTCGCCGGTTTGGCTGTTTCACACAGTCTTTGGGCAAACCCAAGAAAACTATTGTGATCGGCACCTCTCTTGCCATAGGGTAGGCAACCAAAGCTACGGAAGAGGGTGGCGTCGATGTGGAACTGGTTCAATTGTTATCTCTCCGGCCGTCACCGGTATGGTGTGTCGTGCGAGCCGGGCGCCATCTTTCTCCGCTGCATCCACTGCGGTCGCCGATCCCCTGGATGGTCGCTGCACGGGAAATCGCACGCACCCTCGGCGCGCGAACACACGAAGGCTTCCGCCGCTCACTCAGCACCGACACCAAGCGCACGTCATCTCGACCGTCCCGCCGCCGTGCGATAGACGTTCCCTTGCTGTGACGTTCTGTTCTGGATACGCGCGAGCGCCACGGTGCGAGCGCGTCAGCGAGTGGGGGCAGCCTTGAGCCAAACGCGTGGGGGTGGGGCCCCACGCGACTGAGAAAATGACCCCCACGAGCATGGGAGATTAATGAAAGGCTGGAGCAAAGGCGACCGCGTCACGCAGCCCACCTATGGGCCCGGCACACTGGTCGAGGTCAACGAGCATCACACGGTGATTGACTTCGACGAGCACGGTCGCCGTGTCTTCTCGACGCGGCTCGTATCGCTGTCGGCCACGAGCGAGCCCGCACCCCACAAGGCGTCGGCGAAGCGGGCGAAGAAGAAAAAAGCCGAAGTGAAGGCTTAAGACTCAGGGCTTAAGCCTTGAGCCAGGAGCCCTCGGGATGCGCGAGGGCCGTGGCCGCGACGTGCCCGCTCGACCACGCCCACTGAAAGTTGAAGCCGCCGATTCGCCCGTCCACGTCGAGCATCTCTCCCACCAGATACAACCCAGGACAGACCCGCGACTCCATCGTCGCCGGATTGACGGTGGTTAACGCCACGCCGCCGGCCGTCACCTCGGCGTAGTTGTACCCGCGCGTGCCGACGACCGGCAGCGGCCATGCGACGAGTCCGTGCGCGATCCGTCGGCGGTCGTCGCGGGTCAGGTGCGCGAGCTCGCGCGTGCCGTCGATGCGGAGCGCGGTCAGCATGGCCTCGGCGACCGACGCGGGCACGATGGTCGCGAGTGCGCTCTGGACGGATGCCTTGGGCCGTTCCGTCGCCAGCGACGTCCAGCGCGCGTCCATCTGCTCGAACGATGCGCCCGTACAGAAGTTGGCCGTCACCGCGACCGAACGACCCTCGAGCTTCGCCCGGAGCCAGTGGCGCGACGCATTCATCGCGACCGGGCCGCTCACGCCGAAGTGGGTCCAGAGCAGCGTGCCCGTCAGCCGTGTGCCGATGGCCCCGTCGATCCAGATCGTCAGCTTGACATCCTGCGAGACGCCCGAAAGCCCGCGGTGGAGCCCCGTGTCGCGGTCGAGCAGCAACGGCACGAGCCCCGGCGTGGGCTCGACGAGATCGTGACCGAGCCGGCGGGCGAGCAGGAACCCAGCGCCGTCGCTTCCGGTCTTTGGCAGCGACTGACCCCCGGTGGCGAGGACCACGGCGTCGGCCCGGAGATCGCCGCGAGCCGTCGTGACCAGGAATCCCTCGCCGGCGCGCTGGACGTCGAGCGCGCGGCAATCCGCGACGAGCGTCACGCCCACGCGGGCGGCTTCGCGCAGCAGGGCGTCCAGGACATCGCGCGCGCGGTTGGTGTCGGGAAACAGCTTCCCGTCGGCTTCTTCGTGAAGGGCGACGCCGATCTCGCGGAAGAAGGCGATGGTGTCCGCGACGGGAAACGCGCGCAGCACCGAGCGAACGATCGTCGATCGCCCGCCCCAGAAATCGCGGTCGGTGACGATGGTGTTGGTGACGTTGCAGCGGCTGCCGCCGCTCACGAGAATCTTGGCGCCCGGCCGCTTTGCGCCCTCGAGAAGGACCACGGATCGCGCCGGATTGAGGCGTCGCGTGAAGATGGCCGTCGCGAGGCCGGCGGCGCCGGCGCCGACCACGGCCACCTCGCAAGACTGCAGTCTTGACGTCATCAAGTAATGGAGGGATAGTTCGTCCGACCGTCACCAACAGACGTGGGAGGAGTGTCTATGCAACGCCACGTTCCGGGCATTCTAATCGTTCCTGTCGTCGGTGCCGTGTTGACCCTGGCCGGCGCCACGCGCGCGTCGGCCGCGACATGCGAAGGGTTGATGTCGTGGTCCCTGCAGAATGCCGTCGTCACCACCGTGCAAGCGGTGGCTCCCGGCGCGTTTGCCCCTCCAGCGCCGGCGGCGAACGCGCCGGGTCGGGCAGGTGCGGCTGATGGACGCGGAGGAGCCGCCGGTGGACGCGGGGGCGCCGGTGGCCGTGCCGGCGGCCCGCAGTTCACCGATCTGCCGGCCTTCTGCCGAGTGACGGGGACGACGAAGACGAGTCCCACCTCGAGCGTGAAATTCGAGGTGTGGATGCCGACAGCCGACCGGTGGAACGGCAACTTCATGGCCAACGGGTTCGCGTTCTACGGTGGCACGATGAATCCCGGGGTGTTGGCGGGCGCACTACGCCAGGGGTACGCCACGGCGACGACGGATGCCGGCGGCGATGGGACGAACGCGGCCGCCTACATGTCGGGAAATCCCGAAAAGGTCGCCGATTGGAACGAGCGCGCGTGGCACGAGACGACGCTCGTGGCCAAGGCGCTGATGGCGGCCTACTACGGCAACGGTCCCAAGGTCTCGTATTGGGAGGCGTGCGGCGGCGGCACGCGTCAGGCCCTGAAGGAAGTGGCGCGGTTTCCGACCGATTACGACGCGGTAGCGGCGGGTGGGCTCTCGAATGGCACGACGTTTTTCACCTTTGCTCAGATCTGGCAGTGGGAGGCGACGCACAAGGATCCGGCCAGCCTCATCCCGCGCGAGAAACTGCAGGTGCTGAACCAGGCGGCGATGAATGCGTGCGACGCAAAGGACGGGCTGACGGACGGCTTGCTCTCGGATCCGGAGCGGTGCACGTTTGATCCCGGCGTCCTTCAGTGCTCGGGCACTGACACCGCCACGTGTCTGACCGCGGCGCAGGTGCAGGCGGCCCGCAAGATGTACAGCCCGGTCGTCAATCCCCGCACGCGGCAGATCATTTCGGGGCCGCTGATGCCGGGGACCGAGTTGTCGTGGAACAGCAATCCCAGCGAGGCGCCGACCGGGTTTGCGGCCGACTTCTTCAGGCACCTCGTGTTCCAGAATCCGGCGTGGGACTATCGCACGCGGCCGATCAACTACGACGCGGACGTCAGGCTGGCCAATCGCGCTGAGATCGGCGCCATCAGCGCCGTCGAGCCAGACGTGCGCGCGTTTCTCGATCGCGGGGGCAAGCTGCTGATGTACGTCGGCTGGAACGACACGGCGATCCCGCCGCTCGACGCCACCCGGTACTACCAGAACATGGTCTCGACGGTGGGCCGCGCGCGCGCCGAGGCCGGCGTCCGGTTGTTCATGGTGCCGGGGATGGGGCATTGTCCGGCCAACGCCAACGCGACGAGCGGCTTCGTGTTCGATCCGAATCCGATCATCACGCAGTGGAAGGAAGCGGGCAAGGTGCCCAATCAGATCCTCGTCACGCGTCGCACCGCCGGCGCCGAGGACCGACCGATGCTGGTCTGCCCGTACCCACAGCTTGCGACGTACACAGGTACGGGGAACATCAACGACGCGGCGAATTTCGTGTGCAGCGCGCGGTGATGGGCGCATTTGTGAGGCGCAGGAGCACATCAATGACCGGACGATTCATCCTCGCGGCTCTCGTGGTCGTCGCATCGGGCTCGATCGGCTCCCTCGCGCAGAGCGCGCGCGAGCTGCAGCTGGTCAACGATGCGGCGGCGGCGCTCGGCGGCAAAGAGCGTCTGCTCGCGGTCAGGACGCTGACGATCGAAGGATACGGCAGCAATCCGAACATCGGCCAGGCGATGACGCCCGAGGCGGATCCGCTGCTGTGGATGCTCCCGGACTACAAGCGCAGCATCGACCTCGAGAACGGACGCATGGAGCTGTCGTTTACGCGGCGGCCGGCGTTTCCCGCCGTGTTCGACAGTGCGCGTCAGGCGCAGCGGCTCGACGGTGATGTCGCCTACAACCCGGCCGCGCCAGGCGGCCGGGGCGGCGGCGCGGCGGGGGGTGCAGGCGGCGGAGGCGGTGCGGCCGGCGGCGCTCCCACGGCACCAGCGCGGCTCGGCGCCCAAGTGGCCAGGGACCGCCGGATCGACATGCTCCAGCACCCGCTGACGATTGTGCGCGCGGCGCTCAACCCGGCCGCGCGCGTCACGAATTTCCGGCAGAGCGGGGCGCAGCAAAGCGTGGACATCACCACCGCGCAGGGCGATACCCTTACGCTGACCGTGGACGCGCTGAAGCGGCCGGTGTCGGTCCGCACGGCGGTCTATCACGCCAATCTCGGCGACACTGAACGCGTCACTACATTTGGCGCCTATGAAAACCTCGACGGCGTCCGCCTGCCCAAGCGCATCATCACCAGACTGGATCGATGGGTCGAGTTCGACATTGGCGTGATGAAGCACACGCTGGATGCGGATCTGAGCGCGCTGGCGGCGCCGGAGGCCACGCGAACGGCGGCGCCGCCCGCGGCCGCCGCGCCCAATGCTGCGCCGACTCTGAACGTCACCGAGGTGTCGAAGAGCATCTGGTTCGTGACCGGCGCCGGCAATCCCAGCGTCATCGTCGAGTTCGCCGACCACGTGGCCATTGTCGAGGTCGCCAACGAAGCGCGCGTGTACGCGCTCATCGCCAAGGCGAAGGAGCTCGCGCCAGCAAAGCCGGTGACGCAGGCGATCGTCACCCATCATCATTTCGATCACACCGGCGGACTGCGCGCCGCCGTGGCCGAGGGCCTCACCATCATCACGCACCGCGTGAACGAGTCGTGGTTCCGCGAAGCGGTCACGCGCAAGCACACGATGGTCGCCGACGCGCTGGCCAAGTCGCCCAAGCCGCTCAAGATCGTCGCCTTCGACGATTCGTACACGATCAAGGACGCGTCGATGGAGATGACGCTGTACCACCTCGTGAACAGCACGCACGGCGACGGAATCCTCTCGGTCCACTTCCCGCGCGAGCGGGTCTACGCAGAGGTCGACGTGTGGAATCCTGGCGCGCAGATCCAGCCGCACGTGCGCAGCCTGCTCGACGACATCACGCGACGCGGCCTGCAGATCGATCGGATCCTGCCGATGCACGGCAACGCCGTTCAGCCGTATGCGGAGTTCGTGAAGATCGCGCAGGAGTGGAGCGGCCGGCGGACGACGGCCACCACGTACGTGCCGCCGGCGCCGTAACGCTTTCAGCTGAGCGTTTTGCTCGACCTCAGCGTGGCCAGCGTGAGGATGCCGATGCCCCAGACGAGCATCGCCAGCGCCTGCGGCCACAGCACCTCCAGCCCCACGCCCTTGAGGAAGATGCCGCGCAGGATAATCAGAAAGTAGCGCAGCGGGATCAGGAACGTCACCGACTGGATCGGCGCGGGCATGTTCTCGATCGGGAAGATGAATCCCGAGAGAAACACCATCGGCAGCAAGAAGAAGAACGATGTCGTCACCATCGCCTGCTGCTCGGTGGCGGAGATGGTCGAGACGAAGAGCCCGAGCCCCAGCGTCGTGAGCAGATAGACGAAGCACATCGCCAGCAGCAGCAGAAGACTCCCGCGCAGCGGCACCGCAAACCAGCCAACGGCAACCGCGACGACCAGCAGCACATCCAGCATGCCAAGCACCGCGTACGGCAGCAGCTTTCCGGTAATGAGCTCCCATCGCGCGAGCGGCGTCACGTTGAGCTGTTCGAGCGTGCCCCGCTCCTTTTCCCGCACGACGGCCATCGACGACAGATTCGTCGTCACGGCCAGCAGCAGCAACGCCAGGATGCCAGGGATCATGAACACGCGGCTCTCAAGCTGCGGATTGAACCAGACCCGGACGTCGGCGCCGACCGACGGTACGGCGGCCCCGCTACGTGTGGCGGCCGCAAGATCTCGCGCGTACGAGGCCACGAGCGAGCCCGCGTAACCCATCGCCACATTCGTAGAGCTCGCATCGGTGCCGTCGGCGACGACCTGCACGGTCGTGGGCTGACCGCGGCGCACCCGTTCCCCATAGTCATAGGGAATCGCCAATGCCATCCAGGCACGGCCATCGTCCAGATAGGCGATGATGTCGTCGAGCGACGGCAGAGTATCGACGACCACGAAATTCTGCGACGCCTCAAACCGGGACACCAACGCGCGGCTTTCGCTCGATCGGTCTGCGTCCACGACGACCACCGGGACGTCGCGGACGTCGGTCGAAGCGGCGTAGCCCAGCATGGTGAGTTGGATGATCGGCGCCAGGATCACGATGAAGAAGAGCCGCGGATCCCTGCGGAGCTCCAGAAACTCCTTGCGCATCAGATGGGCTATCCGCCTCATATGCTCATGCCCATTGCCGGCGCAGCCGGAGCGAGGCCAGCGTCAGCAACACCGTCGCGAACGCGCCGAGGGCCGCCAGGTTGGGCCACAGCACGTCCACCCCGACACCCTTGAGGACGATGCCGCGCAGCACCACGAGGAAGTACCGGGCAGGAACGATCGACGTCACCGCCTGAAGGAATGGCGGCATGCTCGAGATCGGAAAGATGAAGCCGGAGAGCATCAGCGTCGGCAGGTACGACATCAGCAGAGCCAGCTGAAACGCGACCTGCTGCGTCTCGGCCATCGTCGAAATCAGCAGCCCGAACGCCAGCGCTCCGACCAGGAACAGCGACACGGCGCCGAGCAGCAAGAGCCAGGACCCTCGCATCGGCAAACCGAACAACAGCATCGCAAGGCCGACGACGCTCATCGACGCCATCAGCGAGATGACGAAGTACGGCAGCGTCTTGCCGAGCACGTAGGTCAGCGGACCCACCGGCGCCATGCGCACCTGCTCCATCGTGCCGGCCTCCTTCTCGCGGACGATCGACAGTGCCGTAGAGACGACCGCCGTCAGCATCGCGAGGTAGGCGATGAGACCGGGAACGAGAAACAGCGCGCTCCTGAGCTCGGGGTTGTACCAGATGCGCGGCTCAACGGTGAGGAGCGGTCCCATCGGCGATCCGATTCGCCCCTGCAGGTCGTAGCGGGCTGAAATCGTGGCCACGATCGTCAGGCCGTAGCCGACGACGGTCGAGGCGGTGTTGGCGTTGTCGCCGTTGACGATGAGCTGAACGCTGGTCGGACGGAGGGTGGCGGCGTCGCGCCCGAACGCGGATGGAATGACGAGCACCGCGCGCACCTCGTCTCGATCGATCGCATCCACGATATCTCGGTCGCTCCCAACCTCTCGGACGAAATCGAAGTATCCCGAATTGACGAACGCCGAGATGACCTCTCGGCTGGCGGTGCTGCGATCGTTGTCCTCCACGCCGAGCCTGATGTTGCGGACATCGAAGTTGAGCGCATACCCGTAGAGCAGGAGGAAGAACGCCGGCACGAAGAGCAGGATCACCAGCCTTCGCTTATCCCGCCGAATCTGACGGAGCTCCTTCAGGGCAACCGCCCATGTCTTCGCCAGTCCGGTCACTTTGCGCTCCGCTCGGCCACGTCGAGAAAGACGTCCTCGAGCGACGGCTCGACCAGATCGACGCCGGAGGTGGCGACGCCTGCCTGCTGCAGCCGGGATGCGATGGCTGTCGGGGAAAGATTTGGCGAGCGCAGCACGGCATGCACGGCTGTGCCAAAGACACTCGTCTTTTCTACCTCGGGCATCGCATCGAGCTCGCGCATCGCCTGGACAGCCTGCAACGCGCGAATCTCGACGATGGGCCGGTCGGCGAAGGTGCGCTTCAGCTCACCAATCGTGCCCAACGCGGCGAGCGCCCCGGCGGCAATGATCGCCACGCGGCGGCAGTGCTCGGCTTCGTCGAGATAGTGCGTCGTCACCAGGACCGTCACGCCGGTTTGTGCCAGCTCGTTGATGAGCCGCCAGAACTGACGCCGGGAGAGCGGGTCGACGCCGCCCGTCGGTTCGTCCAGAAACACGATGGGCGGTTCGTGCAGGATGGCGCAGCCCAGAGCGAGGCGCTGGCGCCAGCCGCCGGAGAGCGATTCGGTCAGCGTCGACTCGCGGCCTCGGAGGCCGGCCATCTCCAGTACGAATGCACGGCGCGCCGCGAGACGTTCGACGCCGAGGCCGTAGATGCCGCCAAAGAACCGAATGTTCTGGTCCACGGTCAGCTTTTCGTAGAGCGAAAAGCGCTGCGACATGTAGCCGATGCGGCGCTTGACACCTTCGGGGTCCCGACTGACGTCGATGCCGCCGACACGTGCGGAGCCGGAGGTCGGGCGCAGAAGCCCGCACAGCATCCGAATCGTCGTGGATTTGCCTGCGCCATTGGCGCCGAGGAAGCCGAAGATCTCGCCCTGGCCGACGCTGAACGTCAGGTCGCGGACGGCGACAAAATCGCCGAAGCGGCGGGTCAGGTTCTGGACGTCGATGGCGAACATGATGCCCATCAGGTCCGGCTGAAGCCGGACACTACAACATATCCGGACACTACAACATATGTAGTGTCCGCCTTTAGGCGGACCATCACTTATCGTCCGAGGGCGTGCGCCAGCCTCGCTTCTGCGAGGCGCACGCCGGCAATCGCCCGCGTGCGGTCGAGCTCGGCCTGCAGCAACGCGAAGTTGGCGTCCAGCACGTCGGTGCTCTGGGCCACGCCGGCCTGGTATCGCTCGGTGACGATCCGGCGCGCTTCTGTGGCGGCCCGGATCGCGTCGTCCGCCGCGGTGATGGCGGCCCGACCCGAGTCGAGTTCGAGCACGCGCTGCCGGATCTCGAGCGCCAGGACCGAGTCGAACTCGGCCAGACGCTGTCGCGCCGCCTCGGCCGCGCCGCCCGCCTGTGCGATGTCGGCCTTGGTGCGCCCGCCGTCCCACAGCGGCCAGCTGACGTTGATCCCGGCGTCCCACGAGTCGTCCCAGAGGTTGGCTCGGGGAAAGGTCCGTGGGTTGGGCCGCGCGTAGTCGAACCCTGCGCCGACCGCGATCGCCGGGCGGCTGCCCGCGGCCGCTGCCCTGCGCAGCTCGTCGGCCCCTTCGATGCGGCGTTGCATCGCCTGGCGCTCGGTTCTGAGGCCACGTGCTTCGGCGACGAGCGCGTCCACACGAGGCTGACTGGCAGCCGGCGCCTCGAACAGGGCGACCGGTTCGATCGGCTGCAGGATGTCGAGCCCGGTCAGGCGCGCGAGGCCGGCCATGGTCACATCGCGCTGGTTGCGCGCCTCGATGAGCAGCATCCGCTGGCGCGACTCGTCCGCCTCAGCCGAGGACACTTCGTTGGGAGGGACCGATCCCGCGCTGAGACGCTCACGCGCCGCCGCGAGATGCGTCTGCGCCCGCGTGAGTCCTTCATTGAGGACGTTGACCGCCGAGTTCGCCGTTGCCAGCGCCCAGAAGGCCCGCGCGACCTCGAGGCGCAGGTCCGCCTGCGCGACGGTGACCTCTGCGGCCACGGCTGCCGCCTCGGTCCGAGCCGCGCGCTCGAGGGCGTCGGTCCGACCGCCGGTGTAGATCGGCCACTGGAGATCCAGCCGCGTGCGGTAGTTGTTGGGCACGTCCGGATAGAGCACGCGCGGAACGCCGGTCGGACCTGGAACGACGAACTCGACCACATGATTCGTCCGTGTGTAGCCGGCCAGCGCCGACAGCAGCGGGCGCTCGGCCGCCTCTCGAACCGCGACCGAGCCTTGGGCGGCAGATTCGCGCGCCCGAAGTTCCGCGACCCGATGGCTCGCCTGAAGCGCTCGAGCCTGCGCCTCTTCGAGCGTGAGCCGGAGCGGCGCGAGGTCCTGCGCTAACAGGGGCGCGGCCCATACGACCGCGGCCATCACGCCAGCACAGACACGCATTCTCATGGCTTCGCCTCCTGTTCGGCGAGCTTCGCAATGAACACATCCTCGAGGGAGGGCGGCACGCGTCGGCCGGCCGGTCCCGGCATGAGAGCACGCAGCGTCGACGGCTCGTCGACGGCGAGCGTGCGCCCTTCATGAACGAGCGCCACCCGTGTGCACCGCTCCGCCTCGTCCATATACGGTGTTGACATGAGGATGGTGATGCCGCGAGACAGCGATTCCGACAGCAGCTTCCAGAACTCGCGCCTCGACACCGGATCGACGCCGGTCGTCGGCTCGTCGAGCAAGAGCAGCGTGGGCTCGTGGACGAGCGTGCAAGCGAGCGCCAGCTTCTGCTTCATGCCGCCTGAGAGTCGATCCGCGAGTCGCTTCCGAAAGGGCGTGAGCTGGGTCATCTCGAGCAGCTGATCGCGACGCGCGTGATACCGGCTGACGCCGTGAACCTCTGCGAAGAACGCGATGTTCTCGTCGATCGTGAGATCGCCGTACAGACTGAATCGCTGCGACAGATAGCCGACTTGCTCTGAGATGCGCCGGTGTGCGGCCACCGGGTCGTGGCCGAGCACGCGGACCTCGCCCTTGTCAGCGTGAAGAAGGCCGCACATCAACCGGATGGCGGTGGTCTTGCCGGCGCCATCCGGTCCAATCAGCCCGAACATCTCGCCGCGCTCGACGTCGAGCGTCAGGCCGGCCAGGGCCCGGGCCGTCGCATACCGCTTGACGACGCCGTTGAGCGTCACGGCAGGAGTCATGGGACGGTCAGCTCCGCGTCCACCGGCATCCCTTGCTTCAGGACGCCATCACGGTTGTCGACCGTCACCTTGATGCGGTAGACGAGCCTCGACCGCTCGTCAGCGGTCTGCACGTTGCGAGGCGTGAACTCGGCCTTCGGCGAGATGTAGGTGACGGTGCCAACCAGCCCCTGCCCACCTGCATCGGTGACGATCGTCGCGCGGCTCCCGAGCTTGACGCGCGGCACCATCGGCTCGGGGACGAACAGGTTCGCCCACGCGCGGTCGAGGTCGCTCACGATGACGAGGGGGGTGCGGGGCGCGACCATCTCGCCGGTATTGACGAGGGTTAAGGTCACGATCCCGTCGAGGGGAGAGAGGACCGCGGCGTCCTTCTGGCTTTTCTCGAGCATGGCGATCTGCGCGTTGACGGCCGCGATGCGGGCGCGGGCCGTGTCGAGCTCTTCGCGCCTGGCGCCGGCCCGCACACGACCGAGCGTCTCCTCGGCGACGTTCACCCGTTCCCGCGCGCCACGCAGCCGCTCCCGCGCCACGTCCGCCCTCGCCTTGGCATCGTCGCGCTGTTTCTGCGACCCCGCGTTGGCGTTGAGGAGCTTCTCGAACCGTTCGAGATCGACCTCGGCGGCCGTGAGCTCGGCCTGAATTGTCGGGATCTCGGTCGCCGCCGCGTCGACCTGGGCCTCGGCCTGACGCACGTCCTCGGCGCGCGCCCCGGCCTGCAGCAGCCGGAGCTGGGCCTCGGCCACGGCACGCTCCGCGCGGAGACTGTCGATGCGAAGGTCGGTGTCGCGCGTGTCGAGCGTGGCGATGAGATCGCCTTTGGCGACGCGGTCGCCCTCGGAGACGCGGCGCTCCAGAACTCGTCCGCCGACCTCAGCCGACACCTGCACCTCGGTGGCCTCGACGTGGCCGGAAACGCGCAGGGCGCCCGACGGCTCCATCTGACGGCACGCTGCGGCCGCAGCAAGTGCGACAGCGATAAATACCTGTGCTCGCATTGCTCTCGTCCTCATCCTCATCTTCGTTCTTGTCCTCGTACGTAGTGTCCGGCTTCAGAGGGACCTGGGGTCCGCCTCAAGGCGGACACTACAACCCAGGGTCTTTGCGCAGCATGCGCCTGACCGATTCCTGCATGTGGCGCACGAACTCGTCAATCTGGAGTGGGGCAAAGACGCCCTGGGCCGTCTTGCGCCGGGCCAGCACGCGGCGGCGCGCGAAGAACATCAGAATCGCTGGCATGATGGTGAGATGCGTGAGCAGCGGGTCCGCGTCGCGGAACGCGCCTTCCTTCTGTCCTTGCACGATGACGTCGCGCACGGCCGAGTACACGGCGTTCATCGTGCCGAGCGTCTCGGGATCGAAGTGCGGTCCCCCGGACGCGAGCTCGCGGAGCATGATGGGCGGGAACCAGGGCCGCGCCGAGGCCTCTTCGACGATGGTGGCGATCCAGGCGTCGAGCTTTTCGGGAGCCGTGCCGTGGCCATCGGCCAGCGCGCGGGCGCGGAGGCCGACGGCGCGGAACATGTCGCGCAGCACCTCCACGTAGAGCCCGAGCTTGCTGCCGTAGTGGTAGTAGAGCATCGCCTTGTTGACCTTCGCGTGGTCGGCGATGCGATCGACGCCGGCGGCCTGGTAGCCGCGCTCGGCGAATTCATTGGCGGCGGCGCGGAAGATGGCGGTCTGAGAGTCGCGGCGCGTGCGGGGCTTGGTCCTCTTCTGCATTAACCAACCAGTTAGTTAATACAGCGGGCCGTCGGCCGTGTCAAGCCGCAGGTCTCATCAATGTCAAGGCGAAATAGAAATGTCCCCGTTCTTAGCGAAATAGAAATGTCCCCTTCCCAAGAGAAACAGAATCTGCCTGTGGGAGCTCGTGGAAAACCGTCCTGTG